>VOFF01000300.1_pt1 | contig 150000 bp, 242 predicted proteins | sample 5384061 | NCBI WGS metagenome assembly VOFF01 (sample SAMN12384725, study PRJNA508395) | human gut metagenome | isolation source: healthy gut E | host: Homo sapiens | reverse complement strand
ATTTTACCATTTCTGATCACATCCACTCCACGGACAGTTCCATGTACGTTCTTTTTTCCCAGTATCCTCCCGCTCGTCATTTTCACACAATAACTCTTTTATCTTCCAGGTCGTTCCTCCCGGGCCGATAATATAAACCCAGTCCTTTTCCATTCGCAAGATTGCTGCCCTCGCTATTATAGTTGCGGACTCTCCTGACCCCAAATCCAATTCTTTTTTTTGCTTTTGTAAATGTTTTCCATCACTTAATACTTCCAAAAATCCGTACAATTGGGGGCTTATGTTTCTGGAATCTAAATCCTTCTCTTCAATATCAAGAACTTCCCTCATTTCATAAGACATCTCTTTTCCTTCAAGCCACCCTGCCAACATCTCACCTGCCTGATATGGATTACAGGCATAACACGCAGAATACATCTTCACTCCTGCCGGGATTCCAAGAACCGTCACATCCGTACCGACGGCTTCACAAATGTCCCTTTGCAGTCCCATCTCCTCCGCAAAACACGAGAAGATCCACACCCTGTTCTTTCATAATTTGTGCACAAAGCTTCGTATCTTCTGCGCTGCTTGTGTCGGCTTTTGGACATAACACCACATCACATGGGATTTTAAGTTTCTCAAGCAAGGCTTCTCCCATATCCCCTGGTGCACTTAGGATTGAAAAATTTTTCTCTCCCACCAATCCTTTATCTCCTGCAACTAAACTTGCGGTAAGATCTGCAATTTTGCTCATACAGCTTTCTGCTCTCTTGGAGGCTGTTCTTTCACAGCCTTCCAGCAAAAAGCTTTTCTATTTTTTGTAATTGTCACTTCCTTTTAGACCGGCTTTTCCACCAATTCCAGCATATGGATTTAGAATAAAACCTATTTTCTTTTTCTTAGTCTCCATCTTTTTCCCCTGTGTCGCTGCTGTTTTATGTAAACTTTTTTTGCTATATAATTTTAAAACTTTCTTTTATCGTTTTTATGTTATCAGATCAACAAATCCAAGAATAATCTTTACAACAAAAACTCACTCATAACATAGTTGCTGACATCGATTCCACGATCTGTAAGTTTCACAAAGTCTTCGCCATCTTCCAGAAGTCCTTTCTGTTCCATGTCTCTTATCACATTTCCATAAACATTCTCCATGCTCTCACCATACATCTTAAGAAATTCTATTTTTTGATACACCTTTCATCATACGCAGGCCAAGGAACATCGTCTCTTCCATCTGTGCAGATACAGTTAACTTTTCCGGCTCTTCTCCATAATTAAATCTACTGTTATTGATCAGTGATGCAGCTCCGGTTCCAATCCCCAGATATTCTGTTCGCTCCCAGTATCCGATATTATGTCTGCAAGCATATCCAGGCTTTGCATAATTAGAAATCTCATATCTTTCATATCCGTATTTCGAAAGTATTTCTTTCGTTCTCCAATACATCTTACGCTCTGTCTCTTCATCAGGTAATTCGTCTGCATGACGCCCTTCCCCCATACTCCTCATAAAATGGAGTACCTTCCTCCACGATCAGACTATATGCAGAAATGTGTTCCGGGGCAAGCTCTGCCACTGTTTTTAAGTTTTCCTCCCAGTCAGTAAGACTTTGTCCCGGAATTGCTGACATCAGATCAACATTAATATTCTCAAATCCTTCTGCTCTTGCCATATGATATGTTTCAAAGAAATTCTTCATATGTATGAATACGACCCAGTATCTGAAGTTCTCTATTTTTTTTAGATTGCAGGCCAATGCTTAATCGGTTAATTCCACATTTTTTATAACCGGAAAGCTTTTCCCTGTCTACAGTTCCTGGATTCATCTCAACTGTGATCTCTGCATTTTCTTCTACAACAAATGTATCACGGACTGCTGAAAATATCTGCTGCATCTGAAAAGCTGTCAAAGTAGAAGGCGTTCCCCCCACCGACAAAGATACTGATAACACGGCAAGCCTTCGCCAGGTGCGCGTATGAGCGAATATCCTGACAAAGGCTTTTCACATAAGATTCCCTCTCATCCGCCGTTGACGGACCTGAGAGGAAATCGCAATATTTACATTTTTTTTTTACAAAATGGTATATGAATATATAATTCTAATAATCTCATTATTTGTCATCCAACTTCAGTACACTCATAAATGCTTTCTGAGGAATCTCTACATTACCAACCTGACGCATACGCTTCTTTCCTTCTTTCTGTTTTTCAAGAAGCTTTCTCTTACGGCTGATATCACCACCGTAACATTTTTGCAAGCACATCTTTTCGCATTGCTCTTACAGTCTCACGGGCAATAATCTTCCCACCAATAGCCGCCTGAATCGGGATTTCAAAGAGCTGTCTCGGAATTTCTTCTTTCAGCTTCTCACACATCTTACGTCCACGCTCATAAGCAGTATCTGCATGTACGATAAAGGAAAGAGCGTCTACTTCTTCTTTATTGACCAGAATATCCAGTTTCACAAGTTCAGATCTCTGGTATCCGTCCATCTCATAATCAAAAAGAAGCATATCCTCTGGATCTGGACTTCAATGCATCAAAGAAATCGTAGATGATCTCATTGAGCGGCAGTCTGTAATGCAGAACTGCACGGGTCTCTTCAATATATTCCATGCCAAGATACTCTCCTCGTCTCTCCTGACATAGATCCATAATCGTACCGATAAATTCGGATGTTACCATAATCTCAGCATTTACCATTGGCTCTTCCATATAATCAATCTCAGATGGGTCCGGGATATTAGATGGATTAGTAAGGTCGATCACTTCTCCATTCGTCTTATGAACCTTGTATACAACACCTGGTGCTGTCGTTACCAGATCAAGATTATATTCTCTCCAGACGCTCCTGAATGATCTCCAGATGCAGAAGTCCCAGGAAGCCGCAGCGGAATCCAAATCCCAATGCAATTGATGTCTCCGGCTCAAACTGCAGCGATGCATCATTTAATTGAAGCTTCTCAAGAGCATCCCGAAGATCCGGATATTTTGCCCCATCAGCCGGATACATTCCGCAGTAAACCATAGGATTCACTTTCTTATATCCCGGCAACGGCTCCTCGCAAGGATTCGCTGCATCTGTGATCGTATCTCCTACACGGGTATCTCCGACATTCTTCAAGCTGGCAGTAATATAGCCTACCATACCTGCACTCAGTTCGTCACATGGAATAAATTGTCCTGCTCCGAAATATCCCACTTCAACAACCTCTGCCTCTGCTCCGGTCGCCATCATACGGATCTTCGTACCTTTTCTCACGGTACCTTCACGGAGTCTGCAAAATACGATAACCCCTTTATAAGAATCATATAGTGAATCAAAAATCAATGCCTTCAATGGTGCTTTCGGATCTCCGCCCGGTGCCGGGATCTTTTCCACGATCTGCTCCAGAACCTGATCTACGTTCAGCCCTGTCTTTGCAGAAATAAGTGGCGCATCATGTGCCTCGATTCCAATTATATCTTCAATCTCTTCAATGACACGGTCCGGCTCTGCACTTGGAAGATCAATCTTATTAATAACCGGCATTACATCCAGATCATGGTCTAATGCAAGATACACATTCGCAAGGGTCTGTGCCTCGATACGCCTGCGCCGCATCCACGACCAGAATCGCCCCATCGCAGGCAGCAAGGCTTCTGGAAACCTCATAGTTAAAATCGACATGCCCTGGTGTATCGATCAGATTAAAAATATACTCTTCTCCGTCTTTTGCTTTATATACTGTACGGACTGCCTGAGCCTTGATCGTAATTCCGCGCTCTCTCTCCAGATCCATATTGTCAAGCACCTGTGCCTGCATCTCGCGGCTCGTCAGAAGCCCTGTCTGTTCAATGATCCGGTCTGCCAGTGTGGATTTCCCATGGTCTATATGTGCGATAATACAAAAAAATTGCGAATTTTACTTTGATCTATTCCTGCCACTTATCTTCTACCTCTTTATCTCTTTATCTTAAACTTTTTTCTATTATAATGATGTTGGAGTCAAAAGCTCCAACTATGATACCTAGATTGTTTCGTGCGATGCACTCCCACAATGCTAATGCGCTACTTCTTTGGTGCACTATACTTCACAATGAATAACTCTACACTCATTGTATCACTGAGCCGTCCGGTCTTTACAGCTTCTTCTGTATCTGCCGCTTCTTCCATGATACCTTTTAGTTCTCTCATTGTAAAGCTTCTGCTCTGTTGCATGTATTTTCCTGCCACAAATGGATGAAGTCCCGCTTTTTTTTTTTGCGATGGTGCTTTGTCTGCTCCCTGGTTCATCAGATCTTTCACCTGCAAAAGCAGACGGAATTGTCTCGCCAGCAAATATAAAATCCTCATCGGAGGTTCTTTTAACGCCAACAGATCATAATAATAATCCAAAGCTTTCCTTTGCTGTCTTGTTGCAACTGCTTCAATCATATCAAAAATCTTATTCGTGATCTGCGTCGTACAGATTGCATCAATATCCGCCACCGTAATCTCATTTCTTCCAAGCGTATAAGAAAACAGCTTTTCCATCTCCCGCTCCAGATTCTCCATGTCGGTTCCAGTTCGGGACAACATGTATTCTGCAGTGGACTGCTTAATCTGCCTACCTTCACGCTTTATATTACCAGCAAGCCACAAAAGCAATGTCTTCTCATCCTGTCTTCCAAGCTCGACCACTCTTCCAGTATCCTTTACAGCCTTATACATCTTACTCCGCTTGTCAACTTCACTCTCCACAAATACAAAGCAGACCGTTTCCGGCATGCTCTTAATATAATCTGCAAACTTTGCATCTGCATTCTTAAATAAGCCAGAATCTTCAATCACAATGAGACGCTTTTCTGCAAAAAAATGGCATTGTCTCTGCCAGATCTATAATCTCCGGTACATTGATCCCGTTGCCTTCATAATGCGCATAGTTCACTGTTTCACCTTCCGGAAGCACAGCTTTTGTCAATCTGTCACGGTACTGCTTTTTCAGATAAGCCTCTTCTCCATACAAAAAAGATATGCCTGCTTGATATTCCCTGTTTTCAAATCTTCATTCAGATTCTTCATAAGCTGTCGTTTTGCTCCCTTCCTTAAGAGTATACTGAATTTTCCCACCGAATTCAACCGTGATTTCAATTCCTCCGCAATTTGCCGTAGCTAAGATCCGGCTACCGGTTTTTTCTAATCTTTCAATAGTTTCTCTGTGCGGATGCCCATATGAATTCTCTATCCCAGCCGATATGATTGTGTACTTTGGTCTGACTTTCTGAAGAAATATTTCAGAAGAGGAATTTCTGGAACCATGATGTGCCGCCTTCAATACCTCAAATGCTTTTTTCAGGACAATATTTTTCTATAGATTCACAAAGTTTTTTCTTCCCCTATACCTTCCACATCCCCGGTAAATAAAAAATCAAATTCCCGGTAACTGACAGATAAAACCATGGAAGCTCCATTACCAGTTTCTCCGGAATAATCACTCCCCGGACAAAGACAGAGGATTTTCATTCCCTGTTTTTCAATCTCCTGTCCTTGCTCCATAACCGCTACCTGCACTCCATTTTCTATTGCATATATTGCTAATTTCTTCAGGCTTTCGTCCCAGACACTTTCTTTTTTGGAAATACAAGCGTTTTAATCTTCACACCGATTTTCTGCCTCGATATCATTTCTTCAATCCCGTTCGTATGGTCACTGTCACCATGGGAAATGAACACATAATCCAGTGTCCCGACTCCTTTCGATAACAGATATGGCTCGATCCTGTACTGCCCGACATTCTTCACATCACTGCTCCCTCCATCAATCATACAGGTCATACCTCCGGGACTCTTTAAAAATATTCCATCACCTTGACCCACATCCAACACCGTGACTTGCATCTGCGACAAACTATCAAAACGGTGAAGCAGAACAAATAATCCCAAAGCACATAACATTCCTGTCAATATATTTCCACGTTTTCTTTGTTTTTCACATTCCTGTGCTTCATTGCGTTCCTGCCCTTTCGCATACTCTTTTTTTCTGAGGATGTTTCTTTTTATAGTAGTATATAACACATATGACCACTACGCAGCCGTAGTAGAACAATATCTGCCAGATCTTAATTCTTCCAATAACGACTCTTGCCCCAGGAAGTTCCAAAAAAAACTCACAGCATCTTTCATAAATCGTCAGAATAAAGCCACAGATTCCCAGCATACACTTTCCTGGAATCTTGAACATACCAAAGCACAACATACATATAAAACTTCCAGTAATTCCCAGGCTCAGCAAAATTGTCATGAGCGGAATTACAAGCAGATTTAAAAATGTTGCATAGAGTGGAAATTCATAAAAAAATACAGAACAACAGGTAAAAGAAATAATTGCATTTCTATGTTGCTTATTATCATGCTTTTTTATTTGTATTATCCAAGCCTTATTTTCTCTGTTTTTCTGAATGTCTATCTCTGTTCTTGTTTTTGCTTTCTCCATCTGTCCGGCTTGCATTATAACCACCACTGCAAATACTGCCAAAAATGACAACCAGAACGCCCCGTCGTAAATACTGAGCGGCCGCCAGATGAGTACTACTGCCGCTGCCACAGAAAGTGCCGTCACACTGTCATAATGTCTCCCCGCGATTTCTGCACCTACCCGGAACAAATACATAATACCGGCACGGATCACAGATACTGTAACCCCAATCATCAATACATAAAGAAAGAAAAAAGAAGATGCCTCCGATTCCTCCTATCGTATAACTTCCTGTCAGTTTTCTAAGTAACTGATAAATTCCGATCCCGATTACCGACAGGTGCAAACCGGAAATTGCCAATATATGTCCGATTCCGTTCACCTGATATAGTTTTTTTCTCTGGATCCATCTGGGATTTTTTCTCCAAGAAGCATGGTGCTTAAAAATACTGCCGTTTTTTCTCTCCCGCTTCACTCAGTAATGTATTTCTACAATGTACTCGTATATTCTCCAATACATTTTGTATCCGTTTTACTGTGTGGTCTGTTATTCTTAAAGTTTCACTCCATACTTTTCCGTGAATATTCTGCCTTTGATAATAGGCTTTCTGATCAAAATTCCCCGGATTACGCGCAGTTTCAAAAAAAACTAAGCTTCCCTTCCGCCTCCACCTCATTTCCTATCTGTATCTTATTTTTCTTCTCATCATAAATGAGCATTCTGGATTCTTTTTATTAACGATTGCTGACTTTGTTGATTTTGTTGACTCTGTTGATCTTTCTGAAAATAGACAGAACATTTTTTCAGATATAATATCTGATACTTTTCCTTTTTTTCTTCTTTTTTATATACCTGGCCCCTGACAATTAGCCAATCATCTTTTTCTCCATATTGTTCAACAGGAGAAGGGCGAAGCTCTGACACGAACTTCGCACCCGCCCCGGCTGTCAGGATTCCGATTAAAATTGTGATCACCAGGCATAAACTGCATAGTGGTCTGTTTTTCAAATGATTAATCCTCCACAATATCTTCCCGCTCTGTAAGCGGCTGGCTAAGATCCACCTGATCCTGATACTTAAGATTTGAATCTCCATTAACCAGAATCTGTACTTTTGATGCACTTCCTCCTCGAATTATAGAATTTACGATAGAATAAATAGTAACTTCCGGCTGTATATCTGTCATATTCAAAAATCCATTATCAAAATTCACATAACATACATCATCTTTCACAGACACACCCAAAAAGTACCGTATCCATAGGAATGACCTTTTTATAAGTTTCTGCAAAAGGTCCTTTCATCAGTTCTTCTACAATCAACTTCTCTTTCAATGTATTGCTGTTGTACCGGACATGTTCTGTCTCAGTCACAAGCTTATCTCCCTCACTGTTTGCAAAATACAATTCAAGATCTACACTTTGATATGTATGAAGTGTGGAACCTATATTCTGAACAAAATATTCGTCATTCATAGCTCCGATTTCGTTACCATTCGCATCACACAATGGATCCCCACCAATATATAATTTTACAGAATCAACCCCATCAATCTGTATCAGTGACTGAACCAGTGACGCACGAAAAAGAAGTTCCGGCACTTTTTTTCACATTTTTATATTCCTGATTAAAAGATATCCCCAGTCGTCCATTTGTAAGTTCCCATTTTTCCACTTTTATCTTTTTGGGAAATGTACTCTTTACTTCTACATCTTCTGGATTTTTCTTCAGTTCTTTTAGCATAGATTCAATCTTCTCTTCCGTAGTATCCCCTTCTATTTGAACTTTTTCCTGTTCCAGTGCCTGGGTCTGTACATTTACATAATACAGTTCATAAGTTTCCTCACCCATATCATTTTTTCTTACAGGACATAAGGAGAGCCACGCATATAAGAATCCCTAACAAAGCTATAAATTTCCTTCGTTTATTCATACTGCCTCTCCTTTCTATGACACGTAAGTCAATGGAATTTTCACTGTAAATGTTGTTCCTTTTCCCCGGCTGACTGTAAACCTTAATCGCACCTCTATGCATAACAATTGCACTTCTTGCAATCGCAAGTCCAAGTCCGGTTCCTCCGATTTCTCTGGAGTGAGACTTATCTACCCGGTAGAATCTCTCAAAAATATGATCTGTCTCCTCCGGTGCGATTCCAATGCCGGAATCAGCCACTTCAATATAAAACAACTTGTGATCTGCATTTAACGCCACATGCACCCAGCCATTTTCCTGATTATATTTAATCGCATTTTCCACCAGGTTTGTGATTGCAAGCGATAATTTTACTTCATCCACCTCCGCAGTCACCGGTCGGAAACTTTCAAACACCACCTCTATATTATTTTTTTTTGCCGCAATTGGACGAAGCTGTTTTAATATTCTTTCCACAAGAGTATTAATGTTCACGGAAGAAATATTCATCGTATCCGCTGTTTTGTCCATTTTAACGAGAGATAGAAGATCATTAATAATCTTGTTCTCACGCTCTATTTCTTCTGACAGATCCCCCATAAATTCCTTTGTACAACTCCACCGGAACGTCTTCCTGTGTCAGCAATGAATCTGATAATACCTTCATAGACGTAAGTGGTGTTTTCAATTCATGAGACACATTCGACACAAATTCTGTCCTTGAATCATCCAACACCCGAGTCTTCCCAGCATTTTATTAAATGCTTCTGTCATCTGTCTCGTCTCTGTATATGCATTTTCATGGAGCATACTTTCATCATAGCCCGCCGTTGCATTTTCCAGTGATCTGGTAATTCTGATGAATGGCCGGACCATAAGCTTACTGAATACCAGTGCTATAAGCACCCAGATGATCAGGATTACGCCTCCTACTGTTCTGACACTTGACCTAAGTTCATGAAGTGTATCTACAATCGTATCTGTGGACACACTGACTAACATAACGCCCTTTACTTCATTGGTCTGTGAATCAGCAATCGGTGAAGTCACTTCAATATAGCGGTTCCCTGAATCATAATGGCTGGTTCCCTGCCCTTTTAAACACTGAATCACATCACCTGAAACAATGGTCTTTCCATCGTCCATTCCATATGTATCTTCCATAATCTGAAAATTATCATCGATCAACATCACCCGACCATTGTAAATATTTGTCAACTGGTCGAGTTCTGTCTTTATAAATTCTGAATTTTTTTTTCCTTCAGGTCACTGCTGTCACCCAATTGATTGCATAGAATTGTACATTGACTCTGAATCTCGGCAGTGCGTACATTCACTGCCCTTTTTTCATAAGTACTAAGGAGTACCCCTTCAATGATCAGCACCGGAATGATCCCTGCCAGAATGATCAGGAATCCAATCTGAAACCTGAGACTCCCTAGTCTGCTTCTTTTCAAATACTTCTTAACCCCTAAAATAATAACCAACTCCCCCACTTCGTATGTACATACTTCGGATCACTCGGATTCTTTTCTATCTTCTCCCGAAGTCTCCGGATATGTACATCGACAGTTCTTGCGTCACCGGGATACTCATATCCCCATACGATATTCAGAAGATTCTCTCTGCTATAGACTTTATCCTGATTCATGGCAAGAAGCTCCAGTACATCAAATTCCTTTGCTGTCAGATTCACTTCCCGTTCTCCGATCACAACTCTTCTTCCTTCGCAGTCGATCTTCATATCGCCTTTGACGATCTGTCTTCCTTCCGGCCGTTCCTCTGTCTGTCTTTCGGTTCTTTCTCATGATTGCCTTGATTCTTGCCTTCACTTCCAGAATGTTAAATGGCTTCGTGATATAATCATCCGCACCGTATTCAAGACCAAGGATCTTATCCATATCATCCCCCTTATGCTGTCAGCATCACGATCGGCACATCAGAAAATTCACGTACCTGCTGACACACCTGAAATCCATCCAGTTTAGGCAGCATCACATCCAAAAGAATAATGTTATACTTATTCTCACGGATCAGTTTCAATGCTTCCTCACCGTCATAGGCACAGTCCACATCCATACCATCTTGTTCCAGACTGAACCTTATTCCCTTCACAATCAGTTTTTCATCGTCTACTACTAATACTTTTTTCTGCTCATTGCCAGTCTCCCCTGTCAAATCTTAATCTGATCTTTTAATTTCTGAAAGGTCCCCTTTTTTAATTCCTTCTACTTCCATAAGCTCTTCTATCGAGCGGAATTCGCCATGTTCTTCCCGGTATTTTAAAATTGCCTGTGCACGCACATCACCAATTCCATTTAATGTCAGCAATTCTTCTTTTTGAAGCTGTATTCAAATTAACTTTTTCCGTCATCCTGCCCGGATACATTTTCCACAGCCTGCACACTGAATGTCTCATCACTCTCAGATGCATTTCTGGTTGACGTAACTTTTCCGGAATCTACCTCTTCCTGTGACGGAACATAAATCTGCTGCCCATCCTTTAGAAGCTCGGCCTGATTCAGATAAGAAAAAGCGGCAGTTGTAGTCATACCTCCTGCTGCCTCTATCGCTTCAAAAACTCTGCTATCCTGTTGTAATTCATAGACTCCTGGCTGATTTACATTGCCGCACACATGTACATACAGCTTCTCTGGTCTATCTTCTGTGTCAGGCACCGCATCATCTTTCTTCTTAGCAGTGTCTTCTTCCTTCACTTTTCCGACATCTTCTGTGGTATCTTCTCTTGAGTCTTCCGGTGTACTTTCCGGTTCTTCTTCCCTGACAGACACTGTCTTAAGATCTGTCTCCTGTGACTTTTTCTGGCAGCCCACACAAAAATACCACGCACATAATTACAACTACGCTTCTGATAAAATACCTGTAATTCCACCTTGTCCTACTCATATGTCCTCCTTTGTAATTCTCATACAAAGTGGCTTTGTACCCTCAAAATGTAAGACAGTTTTATTTTACTATCTCCATTCCAAAATTGCAACTGCGATCCACCAAAGAGACGTAAAATCACTTCTACTATTTCCATTGAAAAATTGCAACTCCAATCAGGGCAATCACCATCCCAATTACTTTTCTCCATTCCAGAGGTTCTTTATCAACCCCAAACAATCCGAGAAGTTCAATCCCATAAGCTACGATCAACTGTGCGATAACAATCAGTAATGCTGCTTTTGCCGGGCCAAGCTGGTTCATTGCCCGAATTACTGTAAGTGTAATTCCAGCTCCGATCACTCCTCCCAAAAGCAGATATCTGGGCTCTACTTTCATAAGTACCATCGGATTATCTCTACCTGCAATCAGCCAGGCAATCAGACAGACGGCAAATGCAGTAAGCTGCACCCATGCATTGCCAACCCACATACCTGTCGTCTTGGTAACTTCTGTATTAAAAACACCCTGAATACTCATCAAGGCCCCTGATAAAGAGCAATAAAAAAACCGACCATTGTGATACCTCCTTACCTGTCGTAATTAGTATATCCATGCGTCGGTTTTTATATTCCTTTATAAATGCCAGATACATTTCATGATACCTGCGGATTGCTCCACATTTTTTCACTCTGCTATTATTACAGAACCTTTTTCAAAATCTCCAGCATCTCATCTACATGCTCTTTTTCAATCACAAGTGGCGGAACCAGGCGAAGTAATTCCCCTTTGCACTGATAATAAGAAGTCCTTCTTTCAGTGCCTCCGAGCTAATCTCTCCTACCGGCTTCTTAACCTTAATCCCCTGGATAAGTCCAATTCCTCGTCTCTCCAGAACTGCGTCATTTGCTGCAACAAGTTCATCCAGCTTTTCTGTCAGATACGCGCCAATCTCACGCACATGAGCTGTGAGATCATATTTTTCAAATAACTCCAGCGTCTTGGCAACTGCTGCACACGCCAGCGGATTTCCACCATAAGTTGTTCCGTGATCTCCCGGCTCAAGAGAATATTCTGCCACTTCTTTTGTCATGGCAAATGCTCCTACCGGAACTCCATTTCCAATTGCTTTTGCCATCGTCATGATGTCCGGTTTTACACCATATCCCTGCCATGCAAACATAGAACCTGTTCGTCCCATTCCACACTGAATTTCATCACAAATCAGAAGAATTCCTTCTTCATCACAAATCTGGCGGAGTCCTTTCATAAATTCATCAGTAGCCGGAGTGATTCCGCCTTCCCCCTGAAGAGCTTCCAGAATAATTGCGCATGTCTTATCACTTACCAGTGCTTTTACACTGTCAAGGTCATTGTATTCTGCAAATTTCACGCCCGGTATCAGTGGCTCAAATGGCGTTCTGTAATGCTCTGTTCCGGTAACAGACAATGCTCCCATACTTCTTCCATGGAAAGAATCTTCCATAGCAATGAACTCATAACGTCCGGTACCTTTTTTTGTAAGCATATTTTTCTGGCAGCTTTTAATGCACCTTCGATTGCCTCTGTACCACTGTTGGTAAAAATACTTTATCCATCTCACATGCTTTCAAAAGTGCTTTTGCTGCTTTTCCGCACGTTGTATTATAGTATAAATTCGAAGTATGTGTCAGAAGATCGATCTGATTTTTTAATGCAGTCTTATACTCTTCATTACTGTATCCAAGTCCACATACCGCAATTCCTGCCGCAAAATCCAGATACTTCTTTCCTTCTGTATCATAAAGATAAACACCCTCACCATGATCTAAGACAACCGGAAAACGGTTATATGTATGGACCAGTTCTAAGTTTGTCTCTTCCATATATGTATTTGTCTGATTATTCTCCATCATAATACCTTCTCTCACTGTCATTTAAAATAGCTGTACCAATTCCTTTGTTTGTAAAGATTTCAAGCAGCAGGCAGTGTGGAATTCTTCCATCCAGAATATGAACCCTGGATACCCCACTCTCGATAGCCTCGATACAGTTGTTGATCTTCGGAAGCATTCCGCCACCGATATATCCATCTCCCACCAGCTTATGAGCCTCTGATACTGTCAGTTCAGAAATCAGTGTGGATGAATCCTGTGGATCCTTATATACTCCTTCAATATCTGTCAAAAATGCAAGCTTTTCCGCTCTCATTGCCCGGGCAATCGCACAGGCAGCATCATCTGCATTAATATTGTAAGTATTGTAGTCATCGTCCAGTCCTACCGGGCAAAATGATCGGAAGGAAATCTTTTTCCAGAAGATCGTAAAGAATATCTGCATTTACATTTGTCACATCACCGACAAATCCGATATCTTCACCATTTGCATATTTTTTCTTTACAGAGAGAAGTCTTCCGTCTTTTTCCACTGATGCCGATCGCGCGGACTCCCAGGCTCTCTACAAGCTGAACAAGACTTTTATTTACCTTGCCCAGAACCATCTCAGCCAGCTCCATAGTTGCCTCATCGGTCACACGAAGTCCATTCTTAAATTCCGGTTTCATACCAACTTTTCCAACCCAGCGACTGATTTCCTTGCCGCCGCCATGAACAATGATCGGTTTGAAGCCTACCAGTTTCAAAAGTGTGACGTCCTGAATGACTCTTGCTTTGAGTTCCTCGTCAACCATGGCACTTCCACCATATTTTACTACTACGATCTTACGGTTAAAACGCTGGATATATGGAAGCGCCTCAATCAGTACTTCTGCTTTATCCAAATATTGCTGCATATCTTTATTCATGTCCAAAAACTTCCCTTCTGTCGTCCAACTACTAGTTTCTAACAATTATCTGTACTTTAACTTCTGTAATCTGCGTTAATATTGATATATTCATGTGTCAGATCACAGCCCCATGCGGTCGCACTGTAATCGCCCATTTTGATATCTGCCGTTGCGGTGATCTCAGGCTCAGATAAAATCTTTGTGGCTACTTCTTCACTATAATCTGTTGCCACACCATTTTCAATGATCTGAATCTTACCTGCTTTACTTTCAAAATACAGGTCTACTTTTTCCGGATCAAACTGTGCGCCTGAATATCCCATTGCGCAGAGAATTCTTCCCCAGTTTGCATCATGTCCGGCAATTGCAGCCTTTGTAAGATTGGAGCATACAACTGATTTTGCAAGTGTCTTTGCCTGCTTTATACTCTCTGCTCCCACGACTTTCACCTCAAATAAAGCAGTCGCTCCTTCTCCATCTCCTGCCATTTTTCTTGGCAAGTGTCTCGTTGACCATGTGAAGTGCCTCTTTAAATGTCTCATACTCCGGACTTGCGTAAAAACAATCTCCTGATTGCCTGCCAGACCATTTGCAAGAAGAATTGCTGTATCATTTGTGGATGTATCTCCATCTACAGAAATCATGTTATAAGTATCTTCTACGTCTTCACTCAGCGCCTTCTGCAGTGCCTCTTTTTTGTAATTGCGGCATCTGTTGTGATAAATGCAAGCATCGTGCACATATTCGGGTGAATCATACCAGAACCTTTTGACATTCCTCCGATTGTGACTGTCTTGCCGCCAATCTCTATCTCAACTGCCATCTCTTTTTTTCTACTGTATCAGTAGTCATGATTGCAAGAGCTGCATCGTGTCCGCTCTGTAGACCTTCTGCTTTCTTTCCTGCCAGCACCTGGATTCCGTCCACCAGCTTCTGCATCGGAAGTTGCATTCCGATGACTCCTGTAGAACCAACCAGGACACCTGCTGCGTCAATATTAAGCGCTTTCGCTGCTGCCTCGGCTGTCTCTTTGCAATATCCCATGCCTTCTTCACCAGTACATGCATTAGCAATTCCTGAGTTTACAACAACTGCCTGCACGCCTGCGCCACTGTCTACTATCTGGCGATCCCATTTAACCGGGGCTGCCTTTACAACATTTGTTGTAAATGTTCCCTGCAGATACACAAGGCACCTGGCTATAGATCAATGCCATGTCGGTACGTCCCTGATATTTAATCCCTGCGGCTGTACTTGCAGCCTCATATCCCTTCGCAGCTGTTACGCCGCCTTTTATCTGTTTCATATATTCCTCCTGAAGTTTCCTTCTATTTATTCACTTATTTTACAAAGCTTTTTCTTCATATTCAAGAATGCCTCGGCATTCTTATGATGCCTGCAGATTGCTCTGCACTTCGCACTTGCCTCATTCTCAGTTACTGAATAAATGCAGTGATATTCGCCTCATTTAATATAAAGTCGTAATAATTCAAATCTTCCCGCTTCTTCCAGCCAATCTCCTTCCAGAATGCATTTCCTATATCATTCTTTGTAAATGCAATTAAAGAAACGTTGTTGATTCCTTCTGTTTTTAGTGCTTCCATTGCAAATACAACCATTGCTTTTTCCGATTCCGCGCATGCGGTATGCTTCATCCACACAGACATGATAGAGACACCCCCTTCTTCCATCATGTCCACATAAAATAGCACCAACAATCTTATCATCTTCAACTGCCACCACACTCGTTGTTGGATTTCTCTTAAGAAACGCTCCACACCTTCTTTTTGAATCATCCACACTTCGAATTCCAAAACCATGTATTTTCATCCAAAGATCATGCACCTGTTCATAATCTTCAATTGTCATTGTTCGTATCATTTTATTTCTCCCCTCAGATTTGTTCTATGGGAACATCGGAACAAGTTCCAGTCCTTCGCTTTCCGGAAGTCCGAAAAGAAGGTTCATATTCTGTACCGCCTGTCCTGCTGCTCCTTTTACCAGATTATCGATGGCTCCCATCATAACAATACGGTTCGTTCTTGGATCCAATTTGAATCCGATATCTACATAATTGCTGCCTTCTACCCATTTTGTCTCCGGACATACGCCTTCACCAAGCACACGGACAAACTTCTCATCTGCATAGTATTTATCATAAATTGCTTTTACATCTTCACCTGTTACATCTTTTTCAATGTAGCATACTCTGTTGCCAGTATTCCACGATTCATCGGAACAAGATGTGGTGTGAAACTGATGGTCACATTTTCACCTGACGCATATCCAAGCTGTTCTTCAATCTCCGGTGTATGTCTGTGAGATGCTACACCGTACGCCTTCATATTCTCATTGACCTCACAGAACAGATTCGGAACCTTTGCTCCTCTTCCTGCTCCGGAAGTACCGGATTTCGCATCTACAATGAGTGTCCTCATATCAATGATCCCTTCTTTTGCCAGCGGATATGCTGTCAGAATAGAGCAAGTTGTATAGCATCCCGGATTAGCGATCAGTCTTGCGCCTTTTACTTTATCACGGTTCACTTCGCAAAGTCCATAAACAGCTTCTTCAATAAATTGCGGACTCTTGTGCTCGATACCATACCATTTTTTCATATACTTTTACATCTTTGATACGGAAATCCGCACTTAAATCTATAATTTTTGTCTTGCCTAAAATATTCTCGTTAATGACAGAAGCAAGAAATCCCTGCGGTGTCGCCGTAAAGATCACATCCACCTGCTCTGCCAGAGCTTCCATATTATCGTCCATGCAGGTTGCATCTACAATCTGAAACATATTACGATATACATCTGCATACTTCTGATCAATATAGCTTCTTGAGCCATACCACACAATTTCTGCCTCCTTATGTCCCATTAAAATACGAACGAGTTCTCCACCTGCATAGCCTGTGGTCTGATGATTCCTACTTTTATCATTTTTGTACCTTCCTTATATTGTAAAATCTAAAACTATCATTGTATACACTTCAAGCTATGTGCATGATTATACAACTTATATGTATAATATTCAAGTGTTTATGCATAACTTTTTAATATTATGCATATTATCCAATCTCATGAATACTTTTGCACAATTTCACAGCATATTTTAATCTTTACTTTTATCCTTCTGCCTGTAAAAGTGCAACATATGATAAACTTTCGTCCCCAAGTCTACCTCTTTAATTCTCTCTAAGAAACTTGCAAAATTCGTAGAACTCCATATTTGCTATCGAAAGTATTATGACCGTCCGACTTTTGCATTATGGAGACAAGACTGTAAAAATCATGGTAGCCTTTGCTGACATGATTTTTGTTCTGTCAGGCTTGTCGGAATGCTTTGTGCAACGGAGTGACGGCTCAAATACTTTCGTAAGCAAATTCATAGTTTTTTCTGTTTCTTACGGGCGAATCTGTCCATCTCCAAAAAATCACATACTTTGTCGTGGTGAGTGCTTCTAATCCCATTGGTCCTCTTGCATGCAATTTCTGTGTGCTGATTCCTATCTCTGCTCCGAATCCGAATTCAAATCCGTCCGTAAATCTGGTCGATGCGTTGACATAAACTGCTGCCGCGTCAATCTCGTCCTGGAATTTTAGTGCATTTGTATAATCTTTTGTAATAATGGACTCGGAATGTCCGGTATTGTATTAGTTAATATGTGCAATTGCCTCTTCTATGGAAGAAACAATCTTCATGGAAATGATCGCATCCAGATACTCTGTTCCCCAGTCTTCTTCTGTTGCCGTCACAATCTCCGGTACAATCTCGCGAGCACACTCATCCCCCCCGGACTTCTACGCCTTTTTCACAAAGCGCTGTATAAATAACCGGAATGGCCTGTTCTGCGATTTTTTCATGAACCACAAGTGATTCACATGCATTGCATACGCCGAGACGCTGTGTCTTTGCATTGACAACAATCAGGACTGCCATGTCAAGGTCTGCAGTCTCGTCCACAAAAATGTGACAGTTTCCGGTTCCTGTCTCAATAACCGGGACCGTACTGTTCTGCACTACATTTGCAATGAGTCCTGCTCCTCCTCTTGGTATCAGTACATCAATATATTTATTTAGCTTCATCATTTGATTGACAACTGCACGATCTGTATTTTCAACAAGAAGAATCGCATCCTCTGAAGATTACATTTTTTCAAACCTTCCCGAATCACCTTTGTCACGGCAAGATTGGAATGGATTGCATCAGAACCTCCACGTAGGATTACAACATTTCCTGTCTTAAAGCAAAGTCCAAAAGCATCTGCCGTTACGTTCGGGCGCGATTCATAAATGATTCCGACCACCCCAAGTGGAACCACTCTTTTTCCAATACGAAGACCATTCGGTCTGACCTTTTCCCACAATGTTGCACCAATTGATCTTCCAGATCAGCAATCTGTCTGAGACCTTCAGCCATTCCGGCAATTCTTTCTTCCGTCAGACGAAGACGGTCAATCAGAGATGCTTTCATACCATCTTTCTCAGCTTTTTCAATATCCTTTTCATTTTCTGCCATAAGATAGCTTTTCTGATTTTCCAGTTCTTCCGCTACTCTTCGAAGTCCTTCGTTTTTCTGATTTTGGGAAAGATGCTGAACCTGTGCAGAAACTGATTTTGCACGCTTCCCAATCTCGTGTATGTAATCCATGTGACGCCCTCCTTTTTAATCATTCGAATAAACCGATTCCTACTCGATGTGCAATTAATCCTATCTTGTCTTTTTATCTTATCCTTTTGAGATGATTTGTCAAGTTTTTTCTCAGCGGACATTACTTCTTATTCCTCCGTCAATTACATTTCAAACTTCCACCTATATAAAAATATTTTTGAATTTACTCTTGCGTTCCATGATACCATTGTGCTACACTACACCTACATCAAATTTCGGGCACGATATTTTCATTATTTTCAATGCCCCAGAAATCCCCAGCCAGGATTTCATTTCTGAATTTCATTTGCTTTTTTCAGCAAAGAATTCACTCAGATTTTTGATGAAGTTACTCGTTCACCGCAGCTTTCAGTGATACCTGGCACTGGTATAGCTACAGTTTCATCGGACAAATGATACGGTACTTCTGAATTTACACTCTTTTTTGCATTGTCTTTTTATACTCAAAATGTTAAAATATATTCAGAAAGTTTCCATGTCAGATTCGTCCAGAGAGGAGACCTATGGAAACAAACAACACGACAACTTCAAATGGGGTACACAATGCTCACGCAAAAAAGACAACGCTGCTAAGATTGTATTCGGAGACCCGGTGCTCTGCGCTCAATTCTTAAAAGGATATACGGACATTCCTCTTTTTAAGGAGATTAAGCCCGAGGATATTGAAAATGTTTCTTCACATTTTTTACCTTTATTTCAGGAATCCAGAGACTCAGATACTGTAAATAAAATCCGCATAGGTAATTCCGAAATCTATCTGATTGCACTCATTGAACATCAATCGGAAAATGATTTTGACATGTCCTTCCGGATACTCCGCTACATTGTATTTATCTGGACAGATTATGCTGCGCAACAGGAAAAGCTACATAAAGGCATCACAAAATCCAAAGCTTTTTCTTTATCCACCAATCCTGCCTATCGTATATTATGAAGGAACCAGCACATGGTCTGCACCACTGAATTTTAAAAATCGTGTCTTTTTTGAGTGATGTCTTCGGGGATTATATACCTAGTTTCAATTACCTGGTCGTTCCATTAAACAAATATTCCAAGCAGGATCTGATTGAAAAGAATGATGAGCTCTCTTTAATTTTTCTCATTAACCAGCTTCAGAGTTCTTCAGAATTTCATAACTTAAAAAGATATACCGAAAGAATACACGGAGCATCTTACCGACAATACCCCAGATTATCTATTAAAAATTATTGGAAAAGTGATTGCTGTTCTTCTTCATAAACTAAATGTCCCAGATGAAGAAGTCTACGATATTACTGACCAGATTACAAGGAGGCAATTCAGTATGATGTTTGATAATTTTCAGGCTTATGATGTACAGGAGACAAGACGCGTCAGCCGCGAGAAAGGAAGACTTGAAGGCGAACAGCTACTTTTAATTAAACTAGTTATCAAAAGTTAGAAAAACATTACTCAGCCAAACAAATAGCTGAATTTCTCGAAGAGCCTCTTGACACAATTCAGCCAATCTGTGATATTGCCCTCCGGCAGGCACCTTATTATGATGCAGACAAGATTTTCGAGGAATTGAGCACTAAATTAATTAATAATTCACACTATTTCTTATGACATAAAAAGTTTTGGCAGGTCAAAGAGGCTTTCATCACCCACAAACCTGCCAAAACTTTTATTTTTACTATTTATTATTACAAACCTTCTAATTTGTCATCTGCACTGCCTGGTGACATGCAACCCAATGTTCTTTTCCAATTTCCTTCATTTGAGGTACTCTTTCTCTACACTCTTTTTTTTTGCATATTTACATCTTGAAGCAAACAAACATCCCTGCCCTTCTGCATTCATAATTATCTGTTTTGTCTCATAACCAGTTTTTTTTTCTGATCTGGATAAGCTGCCGGCAAAGACTTAAGCAGTAATTCTGTGTAAGGATGTTTCGGTTGTTCAAACAATTCCTCACTTTTTGCTTTTTCAACAATACATCCTTTATACATAATTATCACTTCATCGCACATTCCTTTTTTACAATATCAAGATTATGCGAAATAAAAAGATATGTCATTCCTCTTTCTTCCTTTATATCTAATAACAGATTCAGAATTTGTGCCTGAACTGAAACATCCAATGATGCCGTAATTTCATCACATACTATGAATTCAGGATTTAAAGCCAGTGCACGAGCAATCCCAACCCTTTGTTTTTGTCCTCCTGACAATTCACTTGGATAATTTAATAAACACTTTTCTTCCAACCCACATTGCTTTAATATATTCAAACAATACTCTCTGACTTCAGACTTTGAACATATTTTTGTGCTTTTTAACTCCTTCTGAGACTAATTGTTCTACATTTTTTTTTAGGATTTAAACAAGACGCCGGATTTTGAAAAATAATCTGCATATGTCTGCGAAGCTGTTCCATTTCCTTATAACTGCACATCTTATGATTGTCAATATCATAAATACATTTTCCCTGAAATATTACCTTTCCTCCATCTACTGGCAGCAAATTGAGAAGAGCTTTTCCTACAGTTGTTTTTCCACAGCCAGACTCACCAATCAAGCCCACTATCTGTCCTTTTTTTATTTCAAAACTTACATGATCTAGAGCTTTAACTTCTTCTTTTCGAGAAGAAAAAAAAAATCCCTTTTTAGATTTGTATATCTTTACAAGGTCTTGTGCCTGAATAATAACTTCATTCATAGCTATACCACTTCGCTTTCTGTATTCCAACACCATACTTTATGTTCTTCACTTATTATTTGTTCTTTTGGAAACTCTTTTTTACAAATATCTTGTGCATGTTTACATCTCTCAGCAAACGGACATCCGTCAATTGTATTAACGTTTCTAGTTATATTTCCAGGAATCACGGGATAACGTCCATTAAAATTCATAGGTCTGGACACCAACAGCCCCTTTGAATATGGATGTTTTTGAATGATAGAAAAATTCTTCAACATTTCCTTGCTCCATCAATTTTTCCACCATACATAACGACCACTCTGTCTGCACATTCAGCCACTACACCTAAATCATGTGTAATAATCAACACTGAGCTTCCTATCTTTTTTTCAGTTTCTTTTTAAAAGGCACAATATTTCAGCTTGTGTTGTTACATCTAATGCCGTTGTTGGTTCGTCTGCAATAATTAACTCTGGCTGACATATAACTGCCATTGCAATTACTATACGTTGACAGAGCCCACCACTTAACTCAAATGGATACCGTTCCATAATTTCTTCCGGATTAGAAATATTCATCATCGCCAATGTGCTACGAATCTTTTCAGCATATGAAATTTTGCATTTATAATTATGTATTTTCAAGATTTCTTCTAACTGTGTTCTGATTTTCATAACAGGATTTAATGCACTCATCGGCTCCTGAAAAAATCATGGATATATTTCTTCCGCGCAATTTACTTAATTCTTTTTCTTTTCATAGCTAAAATATTTTGGCCTTCAAAAATATTTCACCATCAATTTGGGTCTGTTGTAAAAGTCCCATAATACTTTTTACAGTTACACTCTTTCCACTTCCAGATTCTCCTACAAGTGCAACTATTTCACTCTTCTTTACATCAAATGTAATATTATCAACTGCACATACCTGCTGAAATAGCCCATTAAATGTAATTTTTAAATTATTTATTTCTAATATTTTTTCATTCATATCTTTACCACTATGTTATACAGATTTTTCCACATCCAATGCATCTCTCAAACCATCACCCACAAAATTTACTGATAGCACAATCAAAACAACTGACATTCCTGCTGGAATCCACATCCACCATTTGTGACTAAGTACAGACATATTTTGTGCTGCTACTAACATATTTCCCCAACTTGGTGTTGGTGGGTTAACACCTAATCCAAGAAAACTTAATGTTGCTTCCATTAATATTCCCTGTGCAATACACAATGTAGACGATACTAGAATTGCTGATATAATATTCGGAATAATATGATGTATAATAATTTCAAATGTATTAAATCCAAGTGCTTTCGCTGCCAGAATATACTCGTTTTGCTTCGTTACAAGAACCTCTCCTCGAACAATTCTTGTAATAACCGGCCACATTAACATTCCTATAATGAGTACTAAATTTGTTATACTTCCACCAATAACTGCTGCCAGTGCGATTGCTATGACAAAAAATGGAAAACACATAATGATATCCACAATACGCATAATAATCTTGTCTATGAGTCCACCAAAATAACCTGCAATTACTCCAATCGTAACACCAATTAATATCTGTAATATCATAGATGCAACTCCTACCGCAATGGAAACTCTTCCTCCATATAAAAGTCTGGAGAAAATATCCCTCCCAAGATCGTCAGTTCCTAATATATGTACTTTATTAGGGCTGGTCCTAATGTTCAATAAATCTGTTGTATTGGGATCAAATGTTGCAAATATCGGTGCAAATATTGCCATAATTACAAAAACAATTATAATTAAACTTCCTACCACAGCCAGCTTATTTTTCATAAATTTTTTTTTATAAATATTTGCCTGGATGTATATGTATTTTTTTTATCACTTGTTTTCTTTTCATATTTATTTTTCTTCGCCTCATACCGAATTCTAGGATCCACAATCATATACAATATATCTGCTAATAGGTTACATATAATTACAATCACGGCAATCAACAATGTAATTCCCATTATAAGTGGATAATCCTGTTGTAAAATCGCCTGATAATTCAACTGACCAAGACCTGGCCATACAAATACAGTTTCTACTATCAAAGCTCCACTTAATAAATCTGGAATTTTGTTACAAAGTACTGAAATAATTGATATTTTAGCATTTTTCATCCCATGTTTTATAATTGCTCTTTTTCTTGTAAGACCTTTAGCCATAGCAGTATCAATATATCCTTCTGACACAGTTTCCATTAAAGAAGCTCTCGTATATCGAATTAATGTAGCCGTCTGTGTCATAGCCGAAGCTGTCATAGGTAAAATCAAATGTTTTCCAATATCTAACACCCGCTGAGCTCCTGTGTAATGCGTACCCAATGTTTCAATTCCGGAAAAAGGCAGAATCTTCAAATCATATCCAAAAATTTTTATCAGTAATAATCCAAAGAAAAATACAGGTATCGAAACACATATAAATGATAAAATCGTTATAACATAATCACTTTTTTGTATTTGGGTGTAATGCTGAAAAAACACCTACAGCAATAGCTACTACCATACTTACCAGAAACGATGATGTTGCTAATACTACTGTATTACTAAATCGATCCAAAATAAGTCCGGAAACAGGAGCATTATATTGAATAGAATAACCCAAATCAAAGTGAAGTGTCCGAAGCAGCCATTTTCCATATTGTATTGGCAATGGATCATAATATCCAATTTCCCGCAACTTTGCTTCCATAAACTCAGCATTTGTATCGGCCTGAACCATATGCAAAAATGGATTTCCAGGCTGCATTCGTATAATGCAAAAATATAATCATTGTCACACCAAGAATCATAACTACAGCAATCCCTAATCTTTTTACAATATACTTTATCATATGTAGCTCCTTATAAAGGTAGGGCTATTTAAAAATAGCCCTACCCGTTTCTCAATTATTTTGCTAATGACCATTTTTGCACATTGTAAAGCACATTAAATGTTCCCGGATCAAATCCATCCAAATCTGAATTACACATAATTTCTCTATTCTGTACATACAAAAATATCATCGGAGCATCTTCATTAATCTGTTTTGCAACTTCTGTATAAGCTGCTTTTCTCTCATTCTGATCCATAGTTGACAAACCTTTTTCTATATTTTCATCAACAGATGCATTTTTATAGGATCCAAAATTAAAGCTTGCTACTCCTTCTTCATCAGATGCAGAGCTTGAATGCCACCAGAAATATGGATTAGGATCTTTACCGAAGTAACAATTTAAAGCATACATTTCAAAATTATGATTATAAATACAATCTTCTGCAATAACTCCATCTTCTTCGATAGAAACTTCAACTTCAATTCCAACTTTCTTCAAACACTCTTTTACAAACAATACTGCATTCTCTCGTGTTTTTGAATCGTTGGAACATCTAATTGTAAACTGTAATTTTTCTCCGGCACTATTTTCTCTAATGCCATCACCATCCGTATCTTTCCAGCCACTTGCTTCCAATAATTCAATAGCTTTATCTGGATTATACGCATAATCATTTAAATCAGAGGCATCTGGTGTCGACCATGCATTTGGAATAAATGGTGAATTAATCAGTTCTCCACGTCCCTCTACGATATTATCAAGAATGCTCTGTCTGTCAATTGCATATGTAATGGCCTGTCTTAAATTTTTATCCTGAAATACTGGCATACGCATATTGAAAGAAATATACTGATACATATTATCTGCAATAGAATATTTTGTAAATCCTGCATCTTCCAACTCTTTCACTTCATCAGATTTTAACTCTTTTTTACGTCAATAATATCGATATTTCCACTTGTCAGTTCTGCTGCAATTGCATCCTGATTTACTACTTTCATAATGAAAGTGCCAATCTTTGCTTTGCCTCCAAAGAAATTATCAAATGCTTCCAGTGTTACAGATTCTCCATCTTTATATTCTGTCACCTTATATGGGCCACATCCAATCGGATTATTCAACAACTCTGTTTTATTAGTCCACTCCTCCTGTGGAATATCTCCCCCCATACATGTTTAGGAATGATACCAAGTGTTCCCACATCTGCTAAAAACGGAGCATATGACTGTGTTAATTCAATTTTTAATTTATTTCCATCTGCAGATACTCCGCTAATAGAATCTGCTTTTCCCTCAATAAAATCCTGAGCTCCTACAATTTTAGCTACTTTACTTGAATCATCATCAGTTTTTTGCAACTGCTTCTAACGTAAAGATAATATCGTCAGCAGAAAAGTCCTCTCCATCCTGCCATTTAATATTATCATTCAATGTGAATTCAACTGTTTTTCTGATCATCAGATACTTCATAATCTTTCGCAATATACCCCTCATAAGATCCATCCGGTTTCAAACTTAACAGCGAACCATAAACAATATTGTCAATCAGATTGTCACTTCCCAGATATGCCAGTACCGGATTAAACGTACCTCCCGGTGCTGTTGGTGTTCCATAGATAATAGAATCCTTTGTAGAACTTCTCTTTGCTTCTTTCGTACTGTCAGATGTTGACTTATTCCCCACGCCACATCCGTTGTCAGTCCGGCTACCATAGCAATAGCACACGCCAAACTAAGTACTTTTTTGATTTTCATCCTTTTTCCTCCATTTTGTGTTTTTATTTATATTTACATGTTGCAAATATATTCTTTTTAGAACAACTCTTTTTTCATATAATTTTTCTGGATATTTCATATGTTTTCCATAACTGCCATACATTTTTCCCCAGTTCTACTGTAATTCCAATATCTTCTTTTTCTTCTGCTAAACGCTCAAGCAAATCTTCTTTTCTTTTGTCTTCCATAGACGGATTAATTGTATTTACGACTCCTTCAATTAGCTGCCATAACATTCGAATTGGCATTCCTATTCCAAGTTCCCCGTCTTCTGCCTTTGTATGCATTCTGGCTCCCAGACACATAACCGATATATTCAAATCATTTTTCATATAAGGTCTTGCTACTAAATCCGAACAGATTCCCTGGTTTCCAATCATGCCAATATTTTTAGCCATTCCATAATGATATGTGTATCCTTGTATTACCCTCATTCCCTGCCATGCTGAACAGACAAACATTGCTACATCTGCATCTTCCATTTTTTTTTCAATGGGCCAACCACAATACCATAAATTTTTTGATCAACAAAACATAACTCATTCTGCACTTCTCTGGCTACTGCCATATCCTCATATAGTCGAAATGTAGCAAATTGTTTTCCCGATTTAACATAATTAGAAACTGTTTTCATTCCCAGCATCTCAGGTCCTCCCTGACAAGTAAAACAATCCACTTTTGCTTTCAGCAATTCTCCATTCATCGCTCTTGCTGTCAGGCCACAAAACGTATTTCTTTTTTCCATTTCTTTTACAGGAATATTCTCATACTCCTCTTATATAAAAATGAATTTAATCCCTACAATTTCTCTCTTAAATCCTAATGCTAGTTCCAGTTTTTTAATTTCCTGTTCTTTCATTATTTACCTCAATATTTTCAGTATTTTTAATAAATTATAGTTACTATACTATAGTTAGTATATGTGATTTGCACAAATATGTAAAATTAATATTTTCTATATAGTTCTTTATTTATTCAAAAAGGCTATGCACCCATTTTCTCAATGAATGCATAGCCTTTTACTTTTACTTTTTTCTTTCTTTTAATTTCAATGCCTGTTTTATCATCTGAAGTATAATTTGTTTCACTTCATCATCTTCATTTTTCACCTGGTACACAATCTGCATTGTCAATGAATCCAGCTCGTTTTGTGGCATTTCCTTTTGCGAGAAAAAATCTGAAAGTTCTATTCCTAATGCCCCACATAACTTTGCGACCACTGCAACCGTCGGATTCTTTTCATTTCTTTCGATCTGCCCCAGATACGCCGTTGTAATTTCTGCCGACAGAGCTAACTGCTCCTGACTTAAATGTTTTTGATTTCGCAATTCACGAATACGATTCCCTATACTAAAGTTATTATCCATAATCCTCTCCTTTAGTTAATCCTAAAGGATTCTATGCATCGTATCAACGTGCTATAATTCTTGCTTTTATATACAAACTATAATTACCATAATATGGAATTTCTTTTTTTGTAATTGCACTTTCAGATTATCTGTGCTACACTACACCTACATCAAATTTCGGGCATGATATTTTCATTATGTTTCAACGCCCATGGAAATCCCCAGCCAGGATTTCATTTCTGAATTTCATTTGCTTTTTTCAGCAAAGATTTACTCAGATTTTTGATGAAGTTACCCGCTCACCGCAGTTTTCAGTGATACCTGGCACTGCTATAGCTACAGTTTCATTGGACAACTGATACAGTACTTCTGAATTCACACTCTTTTTGCATTGTATTTTTATACTCAAAATGTTAAAATATATTCAGATAGTTTCTATATCAGATTCGTCCAGAGAGGAGACCTATGGAAACAAACAACACGACAACTTCAAATGGGGTACACAATGCTCACGCAAAAGACAACGCTGCTAAGATTGTATTCGGAGACCCGGTGCTCTGCGCTCAATTCTTAAAAGGATATACGGACATTCCTCTTTTTTTAAGGAGATTAAGCCCGAGGATATTGAAAATGTTTCTTCACATTTTCTACCTTTATTTCAGGAATCCAGAGATTCAGATACTGTAAATAAAATCCGCATAGGTAATTCCGAAATCTATCTGATTGCACTCATTGAACATCAATCGGAAAATGATTTTGACATGTCCTTCCGGATACTCCGTTATATCGTATTTATCTGGACAGATTATGCTGCGCAACAGGAATGTCCTAGATGAAGAAGTCTACGATATTACTGATCAAATCACAAGGAGGAAATTCAGTATGATGTTTGACAACTTTCAAGCTTATGATGTACAGGAAACCAGACGGGTCAGCCGCGAAGAAGGGCGAATTGAAGGCAAGATCGAAGGCGAACAGCTGCTTTTAATCAAACTGGTGATCAAGAAATTAGAAAAAAAATTACTCTGCTGAACAAATTGCTGAAATTCTTGAAGAATCTCTGGATACCATTCAGCCAATCTATGATATCGCCCTACGTCAGGCACCTGATTATAATACTGATAAAGTTTTTGAAGAGTTAAACTCAAATAAGTAGCTTTCTCCGGTATCTTTTTATAAAGATTAGATATTAAATAACTTTCCCTTTTTTGGGGAACAGCAAAAAAATGTACTCCAAACAGGCGTTGACCCAACAACCAAAAAGAGAAGGTACATCTCTAAAATTCCAAATTTAAAATGCACCTTCTCTTTTATCATTCTAAAATCATCTCTAATTTTCTAAGCTTCGTCAATTGCTTTTCCAATATCATGTCTCATATACTTATTGTCAAATTTTACCCATTCTGTTGCTGCATAAGCATTAGCTCTCGCTTCTTTCAAATCCTTTCCTTTTGCTGTCACACCAAGGACACGACCTCCGTTTGTAACGATCTGGTCTCCGTCAAATTTTGTTCCGGCATGGAAGCAATAGTAACCATCGTGTTTATCAAATTCCTCCAATCCTGTGATTGGCAGACCTTTGTCATATTTCACCGGATATCCGTCACTTGCGAGAACTACACAAACAGCGGCATTGTCCTCAAACTGAAGATCGATCTGATCCAGTGTTCCATCAATGCAGGCTTCCATAACTTCTATAATATCTGTTTTCATTCTTGGAAGTACAACCTGTGCTTCCGGATCTCCAAACCGTGCATTATATTCCAGTACCTTCGGTCCGTCTGGTGTCAGCATGAGTCCGAAGAAAATAATTCCTTTGAATGAGCGGCCTTCTGCTTTCATGGCATCGACTGTTGCCTGATATACATATTTGTTGCAGAAATCTTCAACTTCTTTTGTATAAAATGGACTTGGTGAAAACGTTCCCATTCCTCCTGTGTTGAGTCCAGTATCTCCATCTCCGGCACGCTTGTGATCCTGAGCACTTGTCATGGTCTTAATTGTGTTGCCATCTACAAAAGAAAGTACGGAAACTTCACGACCTGTCATAAATTCTTCAATGACCATCTCATTTCCTGCAGAACCGAATTTCTTATCCAGCATAATCTTTTTTGACACCATCTTTTGCTTCCTCCAGTGTATTGCAGATCAAAACTCCTTTTCCAAGAGCCAGTCCATCTGCTTTTTAATACAATTGGAAATTTTGCCTCTGTCTCCAGATACTTAATTGCCGCATCCGGATCTGTAAAATTCTCATAAGCTGCAGTTGGGATATTGTATTTTTTCATTAAATCTTTTGAAAATGCTTTGGAGCCTTCCAGAATTGCTGCATTTTTCTTTTGGACCGAATGCACGAATCCCTGCTGCTTCCAGTTCATCTACAAGGCCTCCAACCAAGCGGATCGTCCATTCCTACAATTACAAGATCTACTTCTTTTTCCTTAGCAAAGGCTACAATCTTATCGAACTCCATCGCTCCGATAGGTGCACATTCTGCCAGTGCTGCAATTCCGGCATTTCCCGGTGTACAGTAAATCTTATCGACCTTCTCACTCTTTTGCAACACTTTGTGCAATTGCATGTTCTCTTCCGCCGCTTCCTACGATCAGTACTTTCATTTTATTCCCTCCTGCTGCTTTTATGATATAGGTTTTCATGTATCAAAACGAACTGCAAGTTTCCTTACAGTTCGTATTCTTACTTTCAAGAATGCCTCGGCATTCTTGCTGCGAGGTGCGCGTCATGCAATTGCATGACATACTTCTACTGCGCACCTCTGCAATCCTGCCGGAGGCTATATCAGCATTGACTCCCAGCTGATATAATATGAGTTCTTCCATCCTCTACTTTTACTTTTCCATTTGCGATCAAGTCAATTGCTTTCGGAAGGATCTTCCACTCTGCCTGCTCCATTACACGTCTCTGCAATACTTCCGGTGTATCTCCTTCTTCAACTTCCACTGCCTTCTGTAAAATAATCGGACCGGTGTCTGTTCCTTCATCTACAAAATGAACCGTCGCGCCCACAACTTTGACTCCTCTTGCGAGTGCTGCCTCATGAACTTTCAATCCATACTAGCCTGTTCCGCAAAATGACGGAATGAGAGACGGATGGATATTAATGATGCGATTGCGGTATTTTGCAATCATTTCTGGCGGAATCACTACAAGGAATCCTGCCAGCACAATCAGATCTGGATTCAGTTCATCCATCTTCTCCAGAAATTTCTGATTGAATGTTGCTCTGTTAACATAATCTTTTGGGGAAATGCAGCAATTTGCAATTCCATGTTTTTAGCCCGCTCCAGTGCATATGCATTTTTATTATTGCTGATCACGCCTGCAATCTTCGTATTCGTAATTGTCCCATTTTCCACCGCATCAATAATTGCCTGCAGATTCGTACCGCCTCCAGATACTAAAACTGCAACTTTTAGCATAATGTTACTCCCTTTTCTCCAGCCTCAATATGACCGATCACATACGGAGTATCACCTGTCGCTTTGATTGCTTCCATTGTCTTATCCACATCAGCAGGATCAACGGCAACGATCATACCGATACCCATGTTGTATGTATTGTACATCGCATGCTCATCAACATTTCCTTCTTTTGCAAGTTTTGTGAAAATTGGCGGGATTGGATAGCTGTCTTTTTTAACAACCGCTTTCACTCCATCAATCAGCATTCTTGGCACATTTTCATAGAAACCGCCGCCTGTGATATGGCTGCATGCTTTTACAGTCACACCTGCATTTTTTAATGCTCTTTAATGCTTTTACATAGATTCTTGTTGGTGCCAGCAGTGCTTCACCAAGAGTTGTTCCAAGTTCATCATAATATGTATCCAGAGATTCTTTTGTCATTTCAAACACTTTGCGGACCAGTGAGAATCCATTGCTGTGTACACCTGAAGATGCCATACCGATCAGTACATCTCCTGCTTTTAAGTTCTTCTCCTGTAATCATATCTTTCTTATCACATAAACCAACTGCAAATCCTGCAAGATCGTATTCTTCTTCCGGCATAAGTCCCGGATGTTCTGCAGTTTCACCACCGATCAGGGCTGCACCTGACTGCAGGCAGCCTTCTGCAACGCCTTTACGATCTCTGCGATCTTTTCCGGATAGTTCTTGCCACATGCAATGTAGTCAAGGAAGAATAATGGTTCTGCGCCTGCACATGCAATATCATTGACACACATGGCAACCGCATCGATGCCAATCGTGTCGTGTTTGTCCATGACCATAGCAAGTTTGACTTTAGTTCCACATCCGTCTGTTCCTGATAAGAGCACCGGCTCTTCCATTTCTTTAATCTTTGCAAGAGAAAATGCACCGGAGAATCCACCGAGACCGCCCAGTACTTCCGCACGCATGGTCTTCTTTACATGCTCTTTCATCAGCTCTACTGATTTATATCCTGCTTCAATATCTACTCCAGCTTTTTGTAATCCATAACCCGATCTCCTTTTGTACCGTTGTTTATTTTGTACTCTTATATCTATTATTTTGATGCCAGATATGCCTCATATCCAACTTCATCAAGTTTGCTGCTTTTGCTTTCACTGCCTCTTTCTGTCCGGTTGTATAATCTTTTAACTTCTGAAGTAGTGCGTCATCGGAAGCCGCAAGGATCTTTGCCGCAAGAATCGCTGCATTCTTTGCTCCATCAATTGCAACTGTTGCTACCGGAACTCCCGGTGGCATCTGCATAATAGAAAAGACTGCGTCCATTCCGTCCAGATTCTTTCCTGAAAGCGGAACCCCGATAACCGGAAGGGCAAACAATGCTGCACACATACCCGGAAGCGCTGCTGCCATTCCAGCTCCCGCGATCATAACCTTTCATTCCGCGGCTTTCTGCTCCTCTGGTCCATTCAATCAGTTCATCTGGTTCACGATGTGCTGAGATAATTGTCATCTCATAATCAATTCCTAACTCTTCCAGCATGACTGCTGCTTTGCTCATGACCTTTAAGGTCTGAGTCGCTTCCCATTATAATTCCTACTCTTGGCATAGCATTCACCCTTTCTTATAAGTTCAACAAATAAATCATACCCTATTTATAAGTATTTTTCAATGGTTCATTTAAAATCTCTGTACCTGGAAGTACAAATATTCCGTCACGGATAATTTCTATCTCTTTTCCATCCGCGCATTCTACGGTAATACTCTTCAATTCTTCATAAGGAATCGTAATATCTGTATGACAATGGAAATATGCTGCTGAGATGTCTTCTTTTCTCTGAATGGATACCGAATTATCTCTTGCCACAATTTGCCATTTGGATTGTATACTTTAATGTCCTCTGCCCAGCTATAGCATGTGTCGCCAACTGCAAAATGCGGTCCCATTTTCTCTGCGATAAGAATTGGCATCTTATCGGCAATATTGTATTTCTTCGCTGCTACATACGCAGTCGTGTTCGTACCGATTGCAAATTCGCCAAGCGGCAATGTCGGGTGACGATAAAGAACATTATCTAAAAAGTATTCTTTATTCTCCAGTTCATGTTCAAAGTTCTTGCAGCTGTAATCTGCCACCATTCCATTTGAAAACGTTACTTCCAGATCTTTGTATAATAGTTCATTCAGGTAAACCTGACTTACATGAAGAACCCCGTTCGTTCCTTCCAGAACCGGTGATGTAAAAACTTCTCCCACTGGGATGTTAACATCTGCCACGCAGTTTTCAAAAATCGTCTCCTTCTTTGGATCTTTCAATTTATAAAGCTGCACCCGAAGATCTGTATGGTTACCGTTGTTTCCAAGAATGTGCACACTTGTTCCCTGATCTAATGCATCAATAATGGTCTGTTGAACCTTCTCATAAACTTTTGCATCTAATGTATTGATCTTGATAATCTCATCAAAAATCTCTTCGTACTGATCTCCAATCTCCGGAACAGGATACGCTACGATTGTGAAACTTCTCTCGTCTCCCGGAATATAGCTATTTACAATCTGACTGGATTTACTGTCATATTCAAGCGAAATTTCCTTCTGCTTATCATTAAGTTTTACCGCCTCTGATTTTGACACTGGTGTAAATGGCTCCTCGCCAAATGTCTCCATGCATGCCGGACCTGCATGACGTCTTGCCAGGTCTTTATACTGTTCGTAAGTTGTCCGCATGACTTCCAGCTTCCGTTCCATGAACTGACGATCTAAGATCAGTGCCTGATCGTCCTTGTGGTCATACTCGTACTGCTTATTTGCAATACCTCCGTAATATCCGATTTTCAAATGCTGCCTCTTTGTAAGGACACTGACACCGGCACGGTAAATCGTCGGCTTTAGTCCCATTTTCCGAAAATTCTCAATAGCAATCCAGAATCACCCGCTCGAACCCAAGCGTATAGCGAATATTGACTGTTGCTTTCTTTTACAGATTCTTGCCTGTATTTACAAATCCAATCCGGTAACCTTCTGTATACACATCTGCCATTTTCTGTATTGTCTCAAGTGGCAGCTCATTCAGGTGCATGGCAGTGCGCTTCTCGTTTTCACTGACATACTCTCCGTAATAATAGAGATAACGCACATCATTAAAATCACTGTTCATAATCAGATCCGCAGCAAAATTATCTTCCGGGTCAATCTGTTCTTTGATGCGGTCTGCCAAAAATACGTCACAATAATCGCTGGCATACCAATAAATCGTCTGTCTCACATGCTCATATTCCGGCTCGTTTTCTTCCTCAAACTGATTATAAACTTCAATGAATAATTCAAACAAAATATCTAGATATTCTGTTTTCTTTTTCAAATGCATATGGAATCACACCACGAAGTTCTGTATATAGAAAACTCAAAAAGCCGGCCGTATTCTATGCCGAATTTTTCTGTTGCAAATGCTGGATTGGCATAACTTGTCTTATAATGCTCTCCAAGCACGTCATCATACAAATGTGTATTCCAACACTCTAATTCTTCAATTGAGAACTTATAATACTCACCATTTTCAATTTTTTCTTTTTAATTTATCAACTAAAAGTGCAAAATCAGCCAGTGTCCGGAAATAATCCCGGTATTTTTCACTGACTGTATTTTCACCCTTTATATTCTCAATTCTCTCGATTGCTAATTCATATCTCATCTCTGTCATCTACACAAGCCCCCTGATAAATATTGCTGCAACTCCTGCAAGAACCAATCCATTTACCCCGATTCCGACTTTGCAGGTTATGTATTTCTTATCTCGTTCATTTAGACCCCGAAGTCCGAGCCTGAATCCATAAACTGCCAGTGCAAGCAGTGCAAAACAAAAAGAAATCCTACGATTATATTTACATTTCCCTTCATCAGAAATGACACAAGAATCATCACAATTAAAATCACTGCACAAAGCACAGCCATCATGCAGGATTGATTCCCTTTCTCGCATGTTTCAAAGTCTTCTGGCCATATTTTTGTATTTACACGTCTGCTTCGTTTTTTCTTATCTTTTCCGAACATGTCTCCTCCTTATTGCTACACAGATCACAAATATAATATGACCTGCAACTCCTCCGATCGTGTTAAGTAGAATATCATATACGTCGAAACTTCCGACTTTCGTAAGACGCTGAAATGTTTCTACACACAAGCTTAATCCAAAGCTCCAGAACAGTGTAGCAAAACAGCTACGATATTTTGCTTGCCATAGGTAAAAAGAACCCGAATGGTATAAATATAATTACATTTCCAAACAGGTTCGTGAACATGGCAAAAAATCCCAACTGATGCCGGTACTGCCAAAATCTCTTGATTTCTTTGAACAGGACGAGATTATAATGGTATTCCTGCATCTCGCCCGTTCTGCCATACCAGTCGGAAAATATAAGAAAATATATCAGGAACCCGATGTAAAGGACAAATAATACTTTCCCAAGTCCTCTGAGTGCCTTTTCTTTTTCTGAATTCAAAAATATTGCTTCCTTTCCGTCCAGTCAAATGTCTTATCCTCTGATCTTATCAGATTTTAAAACGTAAGTCCTTTTTTGTCTTTTAATAACTTTGCTCCGCTGACAATGGAGATAATTCCTGCAGCCACGCCTGTGACCATCACAATGATCCCGACTGTGATTCCGGCCGCACCTGCAAGGCTCATTGTCTTATATGCCTTCTCGTTCATATACCCTGTCAGCTTCTCCTTATTTTGCACCGTACTGCTCATAATATGCGTCGATTGCTGCTTTCAATGTATCGTCGATCACAACTTTTCCCTGACACTCTTTGTTATACAGATGCTCTACTACATCTGCCATACTTACAATTGCTGCTGTTTCAAATCCATACAGGTCTTTGATCTCATCAAGGGCACATTTTTTCTCCGCCTTTTCCGACTTCCATACGGTTCAGAGATACCATCAGACCTACGATTGTTACATCTGCTGCACCTTTTACTTTCGGAACTGTCTCTTCCATGGATTTACCTGATGTTGTCACATCTTCGATCATCACAACACGGTCTCCGTCTTTTAATTTACTTCCAAGGAAGCTTCCCTTATCTGCACCATGGTCTTTTTCTTCTTTACGGTCTGAACAGTAACGTACTTCTTTTTCCGTACAGATCGCTGTATGCGATTGCAGTTACTACTCCAAGCGGGATTCCCTTATATGCTGGTCCGAACAGCACATCAAAATCATCACCATATGTTTCATGAATAGCCTTCTGCATAATATTCGCCGAGCTTTTTAAGCTGCGAACCTGTCACATATGCTCCCGCATTCATGAAGAATGGGGACTTTCTTCCACTCTTTAATGTGAATTCTCCAAATTTCAGCACATCGCTGTCCACCATAAACTCAATAAATTCCTGTTTGTAAGCTTCCATTGTTATTCTTCCTCCATATTCTACAGGTGCATATACCTGATACGTTCTTTTATTTCTTTCTATCTTACCATACACTGTAGACATTTTCAAACTGTAACTGTTCCAAAAACTTATCGATTCTTCTCTACAAAAACTGCGTAAGCACTACTGCCAACATGCCTCCTGCCACACTAAACACAATATACAGTAGTCCACTAAGAATATCACCTTTTTGAATCAACGTCACGGACTCTAATGCAAATGTAGAAAATGTAGTAAAGCCTCCACACACACCAGTTTTTAACATCAATGTCATCTCCGGAGAAAGTTTACTGTATTTTCCACTTAGCATCACAATAATTCCAATCAAGAAACAGCCCACAATATTAGTAAGCAATGTTTTTTTATCGGGAATCCATCACCACACTCCATCGGAAGCATGCTCACTCCATAACGGAGCATAGACCCAACCATACCACCAATACCAACTAAAAATACATTTAACATTTCTTTTTTTTGCCTTTCATACAAAATGCCACTGAAAATTACATTCTGCAATCTCAGTGGCATTTTAACACTATTTTTATACCGTTTTTTATACTACTCCACAATGCCAACCATATCAGCCACGTTCTCAAAACCGTTTTTCTTCATATAAGCCTCAATACCGTCAATGACTTCCATAGTCACTGCAGGATTATGGAAGTTTGCTGTTCCGACAGATACTGCGCTCGCTCCTGCTAAAATAAACTCAATTGCATCTTCTGCACTTGCGATTCCGCCCATTCCGATGATTGGAATATTGACTGCATGTGCTGCCTGATATACCATGCGCACAGCTACCGGTTTCACGATTGGACCTGACACTCCTCCTGTCTTATTTGCCAGCGCAAATGTCTTGCGGTTGATGTCAATCTTCATACCTGTCAATGTATTAATTAAAGAAATTGCATCTGCTCCACCCGCTTCTGCCGCTTTTTGCTATCTCAGTAATATCTGTTACGTTCGGTGTCAGTTTCATAATGATCGGCTGTTTTGCGATTTTCTTAATATCTGCGGTAAGCTTCTCTACATTCTTTGCATCCTGCCCAAATGCCAGAAATCCTGCGTTTACATTCGGGCAGGAAATATTAATCTCCATCATATCAATTGGCTGATCTGCCAAACGTTCCACCACTGCCAGATATTCTTCCGGCGCATGACCGCATACATTTACAATAATCTTCGTGTCATACTTCTGAAGATAAGGAATATCCCTCTCACAGAAAAGATCAATTCCAGGGTTCTGCAAACCAATCGCATTCATCATGCCACCGTAGACTTCAGCCACGCGCGGAGTAGGATTACCAGTCCATGGCACATCAGCTACACCTTTGTCGTGATAGCTCCCAGTTTATTCAGATCCACAAATTCAGAAAATTCTTCTCCGGAACCAAATGTTCCAGATGCTACTGTAACCGGGTTCTTCCATTCTACTCCGGCGATGTTTACATTCATATTCATTAGATTTCCACCTCCGTAGCAAGGAATACCGGACCATCTTTACAGATTCGCTTGTTGCACACATTGCTGTGGGCATCTTTCTCTTTGTCTTGCACACACAGCCAAGACAGGCACCAATTCCACATGCCATACGCTCTTCCAGAGATATATAGCATCCAATCTTATGTTCCTCGGCATACTGCTTGATAGCACGAAGCATAGGAGTCGGACCACACGCATAGATCATATCCGCTTCCAGTCCACTTTCACGGATTGCGTCCATAACATTTCCCGTTGTTCCGACACTTCCATTCTCTGTGGAAATGTATAACTCACCGTTCTGCTCGAACTCTTCCTTTAAAAATGTCTGTGCATCACGATAGCCTACGACAATCTGTTTTTGTCGCATTTCATCTGTTTTGCAAGTTCCAGAATCGGTGGTACACCAATTCCTCCACCCATAAGAAATACTTTCTTTCCTTCAGCCGCTTCAAACGGAAATCCATTTCCAAGAGGTCCGATGATCGGGATTGCATCTCCTGTTTTTAACTTTGAAAATTCTTCTGTTCCTGTATTCTCTCCAGTCACTCTGTATACAACACGAAGGCGACTGTCTTCTTTATCAATACCACAAATGCTGATCGGACGAGGCAATAACTTTGTTGCATCCTTTGTATACATAGAAATAAACTGTCCAGGTCTGGCGCTCTGCGCTGCCTCTGTATGAATCCACATACTGAAAATCCCATCAGCGATCTGCTCCTGAGAAACAACCATTGCCTGTTCTTTTTTCTTATCCGCCATCTTATCTTGCCTCCAATGCGCCTCTAATATCAGCAACCATGTCCTCTACTGCTGCTCTGGATGCATCTGCAAATGCTTCTTCACCATAGTTTGCGTATTTTTTCCTGCTTGTATGCCGCAATGATTCCACGAGAAGAGTTTACGATTGCTCCAAGTCCATCTTCATTGAAGAAGTGAACCAGATCTTTGCCCTGTCCGCCCTGTGCACCGTAACCAGGTACTAAAATATAAGATTTTGGCATAATTTTGCGAAGCACTTTTCCCATTTCCGGATAAGTTGCACCTACAACAGCTCCGATATAGCTGTACTCGTCACCCATACAGTCAGCGCCCCACTGTGCTACTTTTTTCACCGACCAGCTCATAGAGCGGACGTCCGTCAATCATCTGATCCTGGAACTCTCCACTTGACGGGTTAGAAGTCTTAACAAGGATAAAAAAGACCTTTCTTTTCCTCTTTGCATACATCTATAAACGGATTCACACCGTCAGATCCAAGATATGGATTGACTGTCACAAAGTCCTCATCAAATGGTGCGTAAGTCTTGCTTCCTACCTGCACTTTACCAATATGTCCAACCGCATAAGCAGAAGATGTTGATCCGATATCTCCACGTTTGATATCTCCGATTACAACCAATCCTTTTGATTTACAGTAATCTACTGTTTTCTTAAATGCAACAAGTCCCGGAATACCGAACTGCTCATACATAGCGATCTGAGGTTTCACAGCTGGAATCAGATCATAAGTCTTGTCCACAATTTCCTTATTGAACTGCCATATAGCCTCTGCAGCTCCCTCAAGTGTCTCACCAAACTCAGCAAACGCCTTCTTCTGGATATGCTCCGGAATATATTTTAACATTGGATCCAGACCAACCACGATCGGTGCGCCCGTCTTCTTAATATTCGCAATTAACTGATTAATCACAATCTCATCCTCCTGCTTCTATCTTTATTACTTTTGTTAGAAATTACATATTTAATTTATTTTACCACACTAGTAGCTCACTTGACAAGAAATCAATCCCTCTTTGCATTTTAAACAGTTAATCTAATATTTTATCAAATAATCTTTATAAAACAAAATATCAGATTCAACTAGTCAAAATGTACATCATTTCACCAATTTTTTAGTCACTGCTTACATTGTACCTCCCTCCCATTTGTTCTATACTGATATCAGATTACAAGAGAACTATTTATTTTCTTTAAGGAGGATTACACAAAATGGCAAGTTTATCATTAGAGGGAATCCAGAAAGTATATTCTAATGGATTCCAGGCAGTTAAAGACTTCAATCTTGAAATCGCTGACAAAGAGTTCATCATCTTCGTTGGACCTTCCGGATGTGGAAAATCAACAACACTTCGTATGATCGCAGGTCTTGAGGATATTTCCGGCGGTACACTGAAGATTGACGGAAAAAAGTAATGAATAATGTAGAGCCAAAAGACAGAGATATCGCTATGGTATTCCAGAACTACGCTCTTTATCCACATATGACAGTATATGACAACATGGCATTCGGACTGAAACTTCGTAAAGTACCAAAAGACGAAATCGACAAAAAGTTCGCGAGGCAGCAAGAATCCTCGACCTTGAGAAACTTCTTGACCGTAAGCCAAAAGCTCTTTCCGGTGGACAGAGACAGCGTGTTGCTATGGGACGTGCAATCGTTCGTAAACCAAAAGGTATTCCTTATGGACGAGCCTCTTTCAAACCTGGATGCAAAACTTCGTGTTCAGATGCGTATTGAGATTGCAAAACTGCATGAGAATTTAGGTGCTACAATTATCTACGTAACACATGACCAGACAGAGGCTATGACTCTTGGTACAAGAATTGTTGTTATGAAAGATGGAGTTGTTCAGCAGGTAGATACACCTCAGAACCTCTATACAAAACCATGCAACCTGTTCGTAGCTGGATTCATCGGATCACCTCAGATGAACTTCTTAGATGCTGAAGTTAAGGTTAATGGATCTGATGTTACACTTTCTGTTGGTGGACATGAGCTTCCAGTGCCAGCTGATAAAAAACAGGCTCTCATCGATAAAGGATATGCCGGAAAGACAGTTATCCTCGGAATCCGTCCAGAGGATGTACATGTTGCAACTACATTTACAGGTGAGAATGCAGGTACTGTTCACTCTACAATTAACGTATATGAGCTTCTTGGAGCTGAAGTATTCTTATACTTCGATGTTGCAGGAACTCAGGTAACTGCAAGAGTTGGTTCCGGAACAGAGCTCAGAAGCGGAGATAAAGCTTCCTTCACATTTGACATGAGCAAGATTCATATCTTCGACAAAGAAACAGAGTTGACGATTGCAAACTAATCGTATAAAATAACAATAACGGTTCTACTGTTATGGAAGATACAATGAAAGAGCTGTACGAAGGTGCAGCTCTTTCTAATTTATGCAAAAGAGGGTTATTTTTATGGAGCAATCTCAGGAACTTTCCAAAGCATTAGAAGAACTTACACGGGCAACCGGCATCGCTTTGGATATTCACATACAACCGGAAGCTTCCAAAGAGAAGATAGATGAGTCAATCCGGCAGATTCGTTCTCTTTGTGCTGCTTATAAAGAGAAGTATAACAAGAATTATTTTTTGTTAAATCTCATGACAGGTACTGCACAGGATTGCGAGATTAGTGAACGTGCCGCCAGATTACATATTCGTGCTGTAAAACCTCGTTATCTTTTTTTTTTTGCTCGAATCCTCAAAAAAAATGGACGAAACAGTTACAGAGGTATTGAAACAGTTGTTTCCATTTCAAGAAAAAATATATATCGTTCCTGTAAATGAATTTCAACTTGCAATGCTTTATCCGGCAAAAGATGGCTGCACATCCGAAGATATTCACGATCTGGCACATACCATGATCGATACTCTGAGTATGGAAGCGCTGACTCATGTACAGATTGCCTACAGCGATCTTATTCCCGATCTGCACGCCCTGCCTTCTGCTTATAAACAGACTGCGCTTGCATTGAGAGTTGGTAAACTTTTTTATTCAGAACAATCTGTATTTCCTTTTTAACAAGTTAGGGATTGGACGATTGCTTCACGAGTTGCCCGAAAAAAACTTTGCGAAGATTTTCTTTTTGAGATATTCGGTGATATAACTTCCGAACATTTAGATAAGGACACTTTAGCTGCCATCGACAAATTCTTCCAGAACAACCTGAACATTGCAGAAACTGCACGACAGCTTCATATGCATCGCAATACACTTATTTACCGACTGGAACAAGTCGAAAAAAAGAACAGGTCTTGACCTTCGTCAGTTCGAGGACGCTATGACCTTTAAAATTGCGATCATGATACTGAATTACTTACAATCAGAAAGGAATGTTTCACATGAATGATAATTTTCATGAACAACTTATAACAAAAAAAAAAAAAGGAAATCCGTTAGTTATTCGCATCATCGTTGTAGTTTTCATAATTTTATTTTTAACGATCGGTGCTCTGTTTCTAGGATTTCTGTCTATTATCATCGCTGTAGTACTTGGTGTTACTGCTTATTTTTTTACATTTTCCCAAATCTTAGTGTTGAGTATGAGTATTCACTGGTCAACCATGAACTGGATATCACCGCAATTTACAGCAAGTCAAAAAGAAAAGAGCTCTGCTCTTTTGATATCAAAGAAGCTGAGATGATTGCCCCAAAAGGATCCAGTAAACTTGCTTCTTTTAAGCCAGTAAAAACCTGCGATTATACTTCCGGAGAGGGAAATGCGGCAATTTATTCCATCATTATTTTTCTAAATCAACAGATGTATAATATTCTGATTGAGCCTGACGAAGAAATGATTGCCGGAATCCGGCCGTGGATGGGATCAAAATTTTCACAGTTTTAACTAAAAAGGTCCACCGGACCTTTTTGTCGTATGCTTGGCAACTTAATTGGGGACGTAGCATTTTAAAAAGTTTGCTACGTCCCCATCTGCGATTAACGGTGTCCCCAATTGAGCTGCTTACTGCATCTCTCCCTGTAGGGTTTCAATTGCTTTATTCAACTGATTATCTGCTTCCGGATTGTTTTCATCTGCCTGATAATCAATTGCTACATCCGGTGTAATTCCTTTTCCATCAATGTCCTGACCTTTTTGCCGTAAAGTATTTGGCAATTGTAAGTTTCACACAAGTTCCGTCTTTCAAATCAAAGATCTGCTGTACAACACCTTTTCCATAAGTTTGCGTTCCCACAATTGCACCCAGATCATAATCCTGGATTGCACCTGCAAAAATCTCAGAAGCACTGGCGCTATATTGATTTACAAGAACAGTCATTGGAATATCGATTTGATGCTCTTCATCTGATGTGAAGTCTTCTTCTTTTCCGTTTTTGTCTTGAGTATATACAATCTTTCCTTCTGGAAGAATCTCATCTAATATTTTACACACAATACTCAGACTTCCGCCTGGATTACTTCTCAAACCTACGACCATTCCTTTCATTCCCTGGTTTTTCAGGTCATTATAGGCATTCTTATATTGGTCATATGTCACGGAATCAAATTCTGTAATTCTAAGATACCCAATTCCATTATCCAGCATCTTAGAGCTTACTGTAGGATACTCAATCGTATCGCGGGTTGCTGTTACTGCAACCTCTTCTCTGTCGTCACCTCTAAGAACTGTCAAATTAACATCCGTTCCCTTTTCTCCTTTTATCTTACTGACGACTTCTGTCAGATCTTTTCCTGTCACTTCCTCATCTTCTACTTTATAGAGAATATCATTATCCTTCATTCCAGCCTGTTCTGCAGGTGAACCTTCATATACCTGACTGATGGTAATGATTCCAGTCTCCTTATTCTGCGACATCACCGCACCAATACCGTCATATTCTCCATCTGTAGATTCCTGAAAACTCTTCGTAGCTTCTTCATCATAATATACAGAATACGGATCATTCAATCCGGCAATGTATCCTTCGTAAATTCCCTGCTGAAGTTCATCTTGATCTACATCTTTCAGATAATACTGGTTAATCAAAGATTCCAGTTTTTCCAGCTTTTTATCGGTCTCTGAACTGATTGCTTCTGTTGTATCTTTCTCTCCACTGTTGCTGTTTTTTGCTTTTAATCCACATGATACCAGTCCTGCTGCCAATAACATAGCAAGGGCGCCACAAAGCGCCCCCTGTAAAAATCCTTTTTTTTTTCATATTTTTAGTCCCGTCTGTCTTAAATTCAATTTGATTCAAGAACGCCTCTGCAATCCTGCCAGAGGCTTATTTTTCTACAAGTAATTCATCGGATTGACCGGTGTTCCATTCAACATTACCTGAAAATGCAGATGCGGTCCCGTAGAGTTTCCTGTTGTTCCTACTTGCCCGATATTCTGTCCTTTACTGACCTTCTGTCCTGCTGATACAAAAATTGTATTGCAGTGCATATAATAAGTCAGAAGTCCATTTCCATGGTTAATAATAATCAAATTTCCAGCCTTACCACTGTAACCTGCTGAAGTTACAGTTCCGGCTGCTGCCGCATAAATCGGTGTTCCAGTTGATGCTGCAAAATCAACTCCTTTGTGATTTGTACTGGCTCCGGCAAGTGGCGCATTACGATATCCAAATGTGCTGGAAATACGACTATATCCCGGACAAGGATGCGTAAACATTCCATTCCCACTGACTACAGCTCCTCCCGCACTTCCACTATTATTGTTCTTCTTTGCTGCTGCAGCTGCGGCTTCTTTTTCTTTCTGTTTTCTTGCTGCCTCTTCTGCGGCCGCCTGAAGTTCTGCAAGCTTTTGATTCGTCTGCTCCAGCTCTCCGCTGATACTTGAAATCTCGCTTTCCTTGCTTGCTTTCAAGCTCTCGACATTCGTTTGCTTTGCAATCAAATCATTCTGCAGGTCTTCTAGTTTTGCATACTCCTCTTCCAGTGCAGCCTGCTGTTCCTGAACTTTCTTGCGAATCTGCTGATATGCCACCAATTGTTCTCTGTCATATGATGATATAGTGGAAATATATTCTGCATTATTTAAAAATTCGCTAATATCTTTTGACTGACATAAAATATCAACAAATTTAGTATTTCCATTCTCATACATATATTTGATACGCTTTTTCATACTCTCATATTGATCATTTTCCTGAGCCTGAGCCTCAAAAAGCTCCTCTTCTTTCTGCCCCAGCTCTTCTTCCTTCTGAGAAATCTGATCTTTGTATCTTCCATCTCCGAAACAATTGCCATAAGCTGCGTTTCCAGTGACTTCTGTTCCGATTCTGCCGCTTCCTTCTGTTTTTGAAGTTCTTCAGCCTTTTGCTTCGTGTCATCAATCTCGGTAGCTCTTACTTGTGTCGACATTCCCAGGCATAATGTACCGATCAGTAAAGCACTGATAATTTTCTTCCCCTTTATCATATGTACCCCCTTATCAATTCAGTACGTATGTTATTATACTTTCAGATGTTTTCTGATTGTAAAAAAACTTCCTACAAAACCGATTCCCACTCCCAAAAAGAATTCCTACTGGTAAAAAGTGTTCTATATACTTGTGTGACCGGAAGGAAATTAATGATATTCTGAAGAAGATGGAACTTCTCAAGAATATAGTGAATTGCCTTCTCATATACAAAGTACAGAATTCCAAGTGGAATCACAGCTCCGATTGCTCCGATGAGCAATCCTTCAAACACGAACGGTGCTCGGACAAATCCATCCTTCGCTCCGATATATTTCATAATAGCTATCTCTTCTCTTCTGACAGTAATACCCATGGTAACTGTATTACTGATCAGGAAAATAGATACCGCTAACAGAATTCCAATAATGGCAACTGATACATAACCTACCAGTTTATTTACACTGGTCAGCGTCTTCGCAACGACATCTGACTTATTGACCTTACGCACCCCTTCCAGACTTTCTGCATAACTAACTACGTCTTTCTGCTTGGATACATCGGACATATACACTTCATAGTTATCAGAATTTGCAAGCGGATTATCGTTTTTGAATCCCTCTGCTGCTTCTTCTGATCCCTGGAAATATTGCTTCTGGAACTTTGCCCATGCTTCATCACCACTCACATAAGTGACGCTTAATACTCCGTCTTCATTCTTAAGCTGAGCTCCAATGTTATCTTTTTGTTCCTGTGTTGCTTCTTGATCAAAAAAATACCGTAATGGCAACTCCCTCTTCTGCCTTCTGTACGATATAATTAAAATTCATAACAATAGAATAAAACAGGCCAAACAGAAAAATACATGCCGCCATAGTCGCAATGGACGCAATGGAAAACATCTTATTTCTGCGGATGTTCTTAACTCCTTGTTTCATCGAATATCCTATTGTACTAATCCTCATGCTTGTACCCACCTTTTTTTCTCATCGCTGACAATGCCTCCCTTTTTCATTGTCACAACGCGCTTTTTCATCTCGTTTACAATTTCCTGATTATGAGTTACGACCAAAACGGTAGTTCCTCTGTCATTCGCCTCCTCCAAAAGCTTCATGATCTCCCATGAATTTGTCGGATCCAGATTTCCTGTAGGCTCGTCAGCGAGAAGAATCGCCGGTTCATTCACGATTGCTCTTGCAATCGCTACTCTTTGCTGCTCTCCACCGGATAACTCCTTTGGAAATGCTTTGTACTTCTGTGCAAGTCCCACCAGTGACAATGCTGCCGGTACTTTTTTTTTGATCACTCTTGCAGAGGTCTCTGTAACTCTCTGTGCAAAAGCAATATTCTCATAGATATTACGATCCTTTAAAAGTCTGAAAATCCTGGAACACTACTCCAATATTTCTTCGGTACATCGGGACTTTTCTATGGCGCATGCGACCCAGATTATGTCCGTTCACAATAATAGTACCTGATGTAGGCTCCAGCTCCTTCATGATCAATTTGATAAGTGTTGACTTACCTGATCCACTGTCACCTACGATAAATACGAATTCGCCCTGCTCGATCTTAAGGTTGATACCATTTAGCGCAGAGATTCCCTTCGAGTACTCTTTGGTTACGTCCTTTAATTCGATCATAGTTTCCTCCTGATTATTTAATACTCCAGTGACTCCATATACTTCATATATTTCACAACCATAAGTGCGATTTTGAATGTAATGGCGTCTTCGAACACACGGAGATCAAGTCCTGTGCTCTTCTGAAGTTTATCCAGTCTGTATACCAGTGTATTACGGTGTATATATAATTGTCTGGATGTCTCTGATACGTTCAGATTATTCTCAAAGAATTTATTAATAGTTGCTAATGTCTCTTCGTCGAAGTCATCTGGCGATTTCCCCTCAAAAATCTCACGGATGAACATCTTACAGAGTGGAATCGGCAACTGATAAATCAATCTTCCGATTCCAAGCGCACTGTAAGCAATAACATTTCTCTCACTGAAGAATATCTTACCTACATCAAGCGCCAGTTTCGCCTCTTTATAAGACTTAGATACCTCTTTGATATCATGTACGACGGTACCATATGCGATCAGGGCGTCTTCTTCCCCATTATCTTTCAACAGTGTCAGATAACCGTTCGCCATCTTTTCAAGTTCCTTGTGCCCGTCTTCAAGCTCAAGTTCCTTCACAATGATAATATTCTTCTCATCTACTGCTGTCACAAAATCTTTTGATTTGTTTCCCAGAAGATTACGTACATTATCAAGAGCATTGCTGTCCTTCTCATGATCCGTCTCAATTATAAATACAACACGACGCACTTCTGTGTCAATATGTAATTTTTTTGGCACGATTGTAAATATCTACAAGAAGCAGGTTATCCAAAAGCAGATTCTTAATGAAATTATCCTTGTCAAAACGCTCCTTATATGCAACTAACAGATTCTGGATCTGAAATGCTGCAATCTTTCCAACCATGTACACATCATCACTGCCACCATTCGCCAACAGCACATATTCCAACTGATGCTCTTCAAAGATCTTAAAAAACTGATATCCACGCACAACCTGGCTATCTGCCGGAGAATCCACAAAAGGCCAGCACTTCTTCTTCATAATTCTCCTGTTCTGTCATCGTACTTGCAAGCGGTTTCCCATCTGTATCCATCACACAGAAGTCAATTCTTGTAATTCCTTTCAATCCTTCAATTGTGTTTTGAAGTATCTGATTAGATATCATATCCATCTCCTCCACTCATATCAATATGCATTTTTCACAACAAAGTGCCCTGTTTTTTTTAGTAAAGAGCATATTCTCAAATTCTATATTAATATATTTTGACAAAAAAATAAGAGAAAACTACAGTTTTTTTGTTAGTTTCCTCTTTTTTTACTCTTTTCAATTTCCTTCTTAAAAATCTGTTTCATAAAAAAACTGACCGATTCTACCCCCACCAATGCCTTTCGCTGCCACTGGAATTCCATCTTTTCCAAGTCCAAGCCATACTCTTGCATTCATCACATTACGATTCTTGGAAATCAGTTCTTCCTGCAGCGGTGAAGAAAGTGCCGACAAGACACAATCTACTTCCTCGCCATTGATCGCATTGATCAACATATCATCTGCCCGATTCTTTGCAGATACTTTCGCCATACCTACAATCTGGGTTCCTCTGTAATACTCTTCAAAATGTCCGAACATCTTCTGTCCTTCTTCTTCCGATTCCACCAAAAGATATACCCGCTTATGCTTTCTTGCCAGATATCTTAAAAACATCTTTAAAAATGTCTTATCTTGCGTCTCTCGCAGACACTTGTGATCTGTAATCTCTGCTGCTTCCAGAATTGTCTTGTTACCAGCCAGTATAAGGTCGAAATTCTCGATCTCTTCTTTTTAACTCAGCCTCTGTTCCCAGTTCCATAAGACTTTCTATCGTCACAAGTTCGATTACACTCACCAGATCCGATTCCATATAAGCAAGCGCTTCCTGCATAGCTTCTTTTGCTGTAAAATTATCAATGGATATATCTAAAACACTTATCTTTTTTGCTCATAATCTCACTCATATTTGTCAACATCTTGTAGCTGTTCGATTATAGCAAACGATTCTATGTTTTTTCAAGGTTTCTTGTAAAATGTTCACATTTGTTAATATTCGTAATATTTTTTTTGTAATATTTTTGTTACTTCTTACTTCGATTTTTTCCTTTTTCTGGCAAGTATTCCACCAATTCTCCCGGTTTCTTTTGATGACAACGATTTCCATCCGTCTTTCATAACCCTATCTAAAAGTCCTAACTCGTTGGCTATCTCATATTTCATCTTCTCTTCTTCTGTAAGCTGATCCAGACGAACTGGTGTATCCTTCTTTTTTTTGCCATGGCAAACTCCTTTCCTTCATATGGCCGAAACATATTTTTCTACACCAGTATTGTTAACACATCTGTATTTCTTATTCGCCAAAACATTTACCTTCGGCTTATTTTTTTCACATTTCCTATGATTGTTCTGCCTGAAATTGAACATTTACATCCCCAACTCCACATTCAATTGACATTGTCTTATCGGACTGATTTTCAATCTGATATTCACTTCCAATCTCCGTAAATTCTCTTTCGCCACACACAATACTTCCTATGTCGCAATTCAGATCATAATTATAATCTGTCTCATTACCGATGACAGTAAAGTTAATCTCTCCGACGCCACTTTCAAGATCTGCATCTCCCAGCGTCTTTCCGAGCGCTTCGATCAGCCCCATATCACAATTCATTGTCAGATCATTTGTCAGAAAAGACTCCACTTGAACCTCACCGGCATCTACATCTATATCTAAATCTTCTGTATGGATATCTTCTATATAAATGCTGCCTGCACTCAGATTCATCTCTACTTCTTCCAGCTTATAGCCTTCTGGAATATAAATATATATTTTTTGCATCTTGTGCATGATTTCGCGCGTAAATCCAGTTCCAGACTTTTTATTTGTTGTAATATTTAATACTCCCTCTTCTTCATAACACTTAAACTTAAGACTTTTGGATATTTTTTTGTGTTTCTACAGTAATCTCCTGCTGTTCTTTTGGTGCTTTTAATATTTTTTATCTCGCCTGTTGCTATGTCAAGATCCAATTCTCGGATGCCCTGATAGCTTTCCTGAATATTCGGACTATAAGTCTCTTTTATTGGAGCACGTTCTTTCACTATTTCCATCGTTGCGCCCATTCCCAGTCCAATGCCTAAAAGTGCAATACCGACTACCAACGTAATACCACAGGTCAGCCAGAATATTTTCCATCCTTTTTTCATCTTCACACTACCACCTTTCTATGAGAAATCTTTTCCCCAGAGGTACTTCATTCCCTTTGCCAGTCCACGGAGTACTACTTCACAGAGTTTTCCAAATCCTACTGTTGCAACCACACCAAGAACCATTATGATCAGACCGCTGCCAATCAATGCCAATCCTGCGGCCGTCTGTGGCAGAAGTATAACGGAACCGGATATTACCAGCGAAATTCCAACAATTGCAATGGCAGCCCCGGCAATAACCAATGCAAATACTCCAACAATGATAGTTAACACCATTGCCAGTCCTGCAGCCAGAATACCTCCGATAATTGGAATCAAGACCGGTCCTATAATTATCGCAAGAGCCACAATTAAAACAATTTTTTTCCAATACGGGCATTTTTCTGATCATCTGATGTCCCATACTGATATTCCGATGACTGCTTATTCTCCTGATGATTCATCTGATATTGCTGTCCTGCTGACTGATATTCTTCCTGCTGACCATGCGTTGTATTTTCTGTCTTGCCTTTTAAATCTGCTTTTATATTCTCTGCCACTTCCTCCGGAGCGCCAAATTCCCGGATAACCTGTTCTTCATTCTCTTCGCCGGCCTCATCAAAATAATCGTTATAATACTTCATAGCATCTCTTCGTTCTACTTCAGGGATGTCCTGTAAAAGCGATGCTAGTTTTGTCATATATTCAATTCGGTTCATTACTTCTCACCCCCTGCAAATAACTGATTGATCTTGTTCGTATATTGTGTCCATTCTGTCCGATACATATCAAGCTTTTCCCTTCCTGCCAAAGTCACCTTATAATATCTTCGATTGCGCCCATCGTATTGTCTGTCGTACACTTCAAGACAACCATCTTTTGGAGTCTTCGAAGAACTGGATAGAGGGTTGATTCAGACACTTCTATCGTCTCACGCACATCCTGTGTAATCTTATAACCATAAGTGCCTTCCTCTGTCCGTGACACAACTGCCAGAACAATCGCATCCAAAGAGCTGCACCTGTATTAAAGACCATTTCACCACACCCTTTCTGCAAAATCTGGATTTAACCAAAAATTGTCATGCAATTATCTTTACAGATTCGCTATATTATTTTGTTTCATATATTATATACTGTATAATATATGCTTTTTGTATATTATATGGCATATAATATTATAAGTCAAGACAAATAACAAAAAGGACGCAAGGCAGCGGTATTTCTCACTCCCCCACACAAAGCATTACAATGAGCCTTTTTAAAACAGTAATCATGTTCGGTAAAGACTTCCATGATTACTTAAGTCTCATCTTCATTGTGTGGCAGTCGCACGAAATACCGCTGCCTTGCTGTTCGTTATCGTGATCCACCACACTACCCTACATTTAATCTCAACAGAAACTTCCGGTAATTAAAAAAAGCATCGCGTGCCTGTTTTTCACGACTTCCACACAATGAAGCGAAGACTCAAGGATATCATGGAGATTTCTGTCGAACATGATGTCATTTGAGGCTTCGCGTAATTCCCTGTGTGGGGAGCGAAAAACAAGTGCGCGATGCGTAATATTTAATTCACTAAGTTTCTACTAAGACAAACTGCAGGCTTCGCCCAAAGTAAAAAGAGTACAGCACCTTTTCTTTCACTTTCTTCCCGGTAATCTGTTCCAGTGCCCTGCCATAGTAATCTAGCTGGGCATGGTATTTTTCCACCAGTTCTTCTATCTTATATACTTTGTCTGTCTTGTAATCCAGTACGACCAGTCCGTCTTCTTCCTCAAAGTACACATCTATGATTCCCTGTACAAGAGCAAAGTCTCCTTCTGGCTCATCTTTATATAATTCCTGCTCTGGTATCCCAAGTACAAATGGCTGTTCTTTCCACAGTTTTCCACAATCTGCACTTGTTCTCATTCGTTTTCCCACAGAGCTATCAAGAAATCCCAACACATCGGCTGTCTGGACGGAATCTGCCATTTCTCGCGTCATTCGCCCTTGTTCTACAAATGTGTTTATCTCTGCCTCCAGTGTCTGCCTATCATACATTTTTTTCAAAATCAAGAAGTTCCATGACGCGGTGATAAGCAGTTCCTCGCGGAGCTCCGGTCAGCGTTTCTTCTTCTGTCATAAATTTAGGAAGAAGCGGTACAACTTCCGGTTCTTCAAAAACTACTTCTCCCAAAGCATTTTCCTCATCGTCAAGTTCTGCCTGATAAGCCATTTTTTTTAGCTCAGATACTGTAAATTTCATCTTTCTGGCATGACTTTTTTGGATAAGGATACTGATATGCGAACTGTTCTTCTAATGTCTGTCTTACATTTGCATCATATTCTGCTGAAGTGTCCCATCTTCGTAATATTTCTTCCTGTATTTTTTTCCGGATACTTCCGTCTCCACCTCATCCCGGACAATCTCTTCTAGCAACACTTCTTCGAAAGTGACCGGTATCTCTTCTGGTATATATGCAAGTGCCGGTATGATCCAGTCCAGATATTGAATAGCACTACTTCTCTGTGCAAAGGTCAGCGTCTTTGCCATTTTTGTCTCTAGATTATCACAGGTTCCTGTAATAATCAGCTTTTTTTTTGCTCTTGTCAGTGCAACATAAAGCACACGAAGCTCTTCTCCTAAATTATCAAGCTTCGCTTCTTTTTTGAATCACTTTTTTACCAGACTTGGAATTTTCGTTCTTCTATCTAAATCTACCACGTCCATACCGACTCCCAGTCTGGCATGAATGATCACCTGTCCGGCAAGATCCGTCACATTGAATTTTTTACCAGTTCCTGCCACAAAGACGATTGGAAACTCCAGTCCTTTACTTTTATGGATTGTCATGACACGGACTGTGTCTGACTGCTCATCCTCCAGACTTGCCTCCCCATAATCCACTTCAAATTTCTGAAGCTGCTCAATATAACGCACAAAATGAAAGAGTCCTTTATAGCTGGAAGACTGAAATGCCTGCGCTTTTGTAATCAGCATTTCTACATTTGCCGCACGCTGCGCGCCTCCCGGCATTGCTGAAATAAACTGACCATACCCGGTTTGTATCAGAATACTCCGTAGAAGTTCATGGATTGGTGTATACGGAACAATTCGCGGAAATCATTCATTTTTCCATAGCAATGTTTGAGTTTCTCACATATTACCGTATTTTCTCCGTTTTCCAGATAATTTTCTACCGCCTGGTAAAATGGAATTTCAAAAGCTTCAGAACTTCGGATCACTGCCATTTCTTGTTCGTTCAGTCCACAAAATGCCGACATAAGAACCGCCGCCAGTGGAATATCCTGTTTCCGATTATCCAGCACTCTTAGATAATCCAAAAGTACTCCGATTTCCTGCGTTGCAAAATAGCCTTCTTTTGTACCTGAAAATGCCGGAATTCCTTCCCGATTCAGTTCCTGTACGAATATGTCAGCAATCCCTTTCACACTTCTGGTAAGAATGACAATATCGGAATATCTTGCCGGACGCAGTTTTCCTGTCTTCTTATCCAGAACCTTCTGCTCTGCAATTAGCCTGCGGATCCGGCTTGCGATCATCCGAGCTTCCATCTCCTGTTTGGAGGCTTTTATGGAACGGTCATATTTTTTTCAATTCTGTATTTAATACAAGTACTTCTGTTTCACACCCCGGATTTTCAGGATATTCTGCACCTACATACAATGCCGCCTTGTCATCGTAATCAATTTCTCCAAGATTTCGCATCATAATCTGCCGAAAAATGTAATTCACACTGTCCAGTACTTCTTTTCGACTCCGGAAGTTTTTATGAAGATCAATCCTTTGTTTTGGTCCTTTTTCCAAATCATACGTGTCAAATTTTTCCATAAAAAGCTCCGGTCTCGCCAGACGGAAGCGATAGATACTCTGCTTGACATCTCCCACCATAAAAATATTATATTTTCCTTTCGAAACACCGGAAATACTGATCAGAATTGTCTCCTGGATCAGATTACTATCTTGATATTCGTCAATCATAATCTCCCGGAACTGATCCTGATATTCCTTTGCAACCTCAGAAGGTTCAAACCCTTCTTCTGTTTTTTTTTGCCAGGATCTGAAGTGCAAACTGCTCCATATCTGAAAAATCAATAACATTTTCCTGGCGCTTCTTTGCGTCAAATCTTTGCGAAAAACATTTTACCAGGCCCACCAATTCTTCCATATAAGGAAGACATATCTGCATATCTGCTGCCATTTCTTCCGGTTTCTGATAAAAAATAATCTTTCTTCAGACCACTGACAATTTCCTTCACCTGCTCACGAAGATCCTTAACTGCTTCTATTTTTTCTTTCGATACAGTCTTATCTCTGCATGATGCAAACCTGCTCCACTCTACATTCTGGATGCGCCCAGACAGCTCATTATAATTTTTTTGCACTTAAGAGCTCTCTTATTGTCTGAGCATCCAGCTTCAAAGCCTCTTCATACACAGCCGGGCCATCTATTTCCAGACTAATTTGCGTTGCCTGTTCATTCAATAGTTTTGCTTCTTCCAGGTAGGCTTTCGCCCAGGTTACAATTTTATTTCCATAATCACTTTTTTCCAGATCTTCTGCACAATCGACTCTATATGCATCAACACAAGAATCAAGCCAGCCTTCTCCGTCTGGATAGCTTCGACTGTAATCGTAAGCCTTCTCAATCATTTCTTCTAGCTTTTTTATCATTTCTTCTTCCACCATAGGCATTAGAAAACCGCAAGAACCGCTCTTTTTTTTTTTGCGCGTACTTTTCTTCCAGTAGTTCATCTAATACATCATGCCGCAAAAGTTTCAGTTCTCCTTCTTCTGCAGTACGGAAACCTGGATCAATGTCAATTACATGAAAATGATCACGGATCACAGAAAGACAGAAACTGTGAATTGTTGTAATCTGCGCATTGTGGATCAAAGTCGCCTGTCTTTTCAGATGTTCATTTTCCGGATTCTCTTCTAATGCCTTTTCAATGGCACCCCGGATTCGTTCTTTCATCTCACCTGCCGCTGCTTCTGTAAATGTTACAATCAGAAGTTCATCCACATTGACCGGGTGTTCCTCATCAGTCAGCATGGTAATAATACGCTCTACCAACACTGCTGTCTTTTTCCCGAACCTGCTGCTGCAGACACAAGAATATTGCGGTCCCGAAGATCAATGACCTGTTGCTGCTGTTTTGTCCATTTTACTCCCATGAGCCCGTTCCTTTCTCCTGCTCCTTTTTCATGATCGTCCCGATTCATGTTCTCTTTGACTGCATCTGCTTCCATGGCTGCTATCACCTCTGACTGTGTCATCTCAAAAATATCCCGATATTTGTATCCCGGTATTTTCTGGTCAAAGCCACAGATATGCCGGTATGCACAATAATCACAGCCACTCTCCTGTTTTCTCCGGTATGGAAATGCTGCAACTTCTCCGCTTAATATTTTTTGATGCACCTTAAAAACTTTCCCCAGGGCATGGCGCATCATCACTTCAAATTCCTGCTCCGATGCAACTTTTGAATTTTTTGACAGACTACCATTTTTATTATATTTCACAGGAATGACAGCAGATTCTCCGGCCTGACAATGATCCAGATGCTCCAGTGTCTCATCTTTCAAATTCATCACGCCATCCACCTTCAGCTCTTTTAGTACTTTCTGCCAGATTTCTTCTTCCTCTCCAACCACTTTCTTCTCCACAAGAGGATCATTTAACCGGTAATAAAAAGACACCTGCCGGAATCACCTCACTGTCCGGGTAATGTTTTTGAGTCATTTTTACTGCTGCGTCCATATAGACCATAAGCTGAAGCTGGAGCCCGTGATATAAAGCCACCACATCAAAGGCCTTGCTCCCGGTCTTATAATCCAGAACCTTGACATAGACCTTGTCTTTGTCTTTGCACAGATCCACACGGTCAATCTTACCATTCTCAAAACGCATTTCATAAGCCACCGGCACAAAATCTCCTGCTTCCAACTGCTTTGTAAGCGCCCATATGGTTCTCGTCAGAAGACGCTTCATGCGTTCAATCATATACTCGTTGCGCGCTGAACTGTAAAGCACCGAATTTCCATAGTCGGAAATGGCATGTTCCACACTATCATCAATGTATTCTTGTCTTTTTTTTTCTTCCTCTATCTCTGTCCAGGACAAATGCTCTTCTTTTTAGCTTTCTGGAATAATACTCCAGGGCGCTGTGGCACACATTTCCCAGATCCAGCGGTTGGAATTCGTATGTCTGACGCTCCCGAAGGCGCAGTCCATAAGTAAGAAAATGCGCAAATGCGCAGGCTGAAAACCGTTCAATTCTCGTGATACTGTCCTGAAAATGTTCTCCATAAAGCTGCTTAGCCACCTCTTTTGTCAGTCCATCTGCCGGCCGGGTATAAAATCCTGATTTCATAAGTTCTTCTACACGATACTGCCACTGTGGCTGTCTCTTGTACCAGGAATATAATTCCTGCCATTCCTGATTCATAGCGTTCCCGTCCTGAAATCCTCTGATAACTTTTTGCATACCAAGCCTGGGTCCACTCCTGGGCAGAAAATGCCTGTTTTTCTTCGTCTTCTATTTCCAGACCCGAAAATAATCTCTGCATCTCCTGGATCAGATATGATGGGCGGATACTTTTTCCGTCCGCGGAAACCTTGCTGTAATAAATATCCAATGTCTCAGAAGGTTTTGTCAGATTCATGTAAAGATAAAATTTCTGCTCGTACGCTTTCTCTTTACCTCCCGGTGACAGATGGATCTTTCCTGTTGCAAACTTATCCCTGTCGCGCTCTGTAAGAAGACCACTCCTTATTAATGCTCCCGGAAGAAATGTATCATTTGCCCCGACAAAAATAAGTGCTTTAATATCTTTTAATCTTGTACGTTGCATGTCTCCAACAACAACCTGATCAATTCCAGGTGGAATGACTCCGACTCTTGCTTCTTCAAGACCCGCGTCTAAAAGCTTCAGATATTCATCCATGGTCACCTTCTCATCACCAAGAAGTTCTACGAATTTATCAAATAGTTCAATCAAAATACGATAAACCTGACTGTATTCCTTGGCAAGCGCAAGTTCTCCTGCCTCTTGAAATGCTTCAGACTGACGCTGCAATTTTAACTGAAGTTCTTCTCTCACCATAAACTCATAAAGCGCCATCGTCACATCTTTGACTGTCTTGCTCCTTTGTCTTAATACATACACAAGCGTGTCCACCTTTTCCACAAGACGAACCCGGTTATGATTCAGAATTTCCAGATTTTCTTCTTCCAGATATTTCGGGCGGCGGATCCAGCTCTCCTGCCATTTCTTATATCCACGGATTCCAAGCGCAATTACGTAATTTTCCAGTTCATCGACTTCACCATAAGTAAAACCACTAAGATTTGTTCTTAAGAAACGAAATACACTCTCATAACTGAAATTATCCTTCACCATATTCAGAAGACTCCGGATATATTCTACAAAAGAATTCAAAAGAATACTCCGCTTATGATCCATAAACACCGGAATTTCGTAGATGTCAAATGCCTGTCCCAAGTCATCACCATACACCTCCATATTGCTTACAATAACTCCGATATCCCGGTAACGATATCCTTTTTGTCCGAACCAGGTTCCGAACTCTTCCTGCAGCTTTCATCGCTTCTTCTCTTGGATTTCTGGCCACATGTATCCGGACTGCTCCCTGTTTTTCCTTATAACATTCTTTGCTATAGCGGAATATATTTCTCTCCAGAAACTCCATAGCCGAATTGTCACAGAATCGATAGAGTGGACGTTCGTACAGACACAATGGGTCTTCCGCACTCACTTTTCTCTCTGCCGCAATCTGTATTAACGATGTCACGGTATGCTTGCCGAGTGCAAATAACTGATATGGGTGCTTATAAACGTACGGGTTTTTCCCGATCATCCATCGTTACAGTTACGATCACTTCCCGGCATACTTCAAGAAGTTCTCCAAGCAGCCGGTTCTGTACTGGTGTAAATCCTGTGAATCCGTCCAGAACAATCGTACTTTCTTTTAAAATATCCGAACCTTTCACTACACGGCAAAAGTGCGTCCAGGAGTTCTTCTTTCGTAATAAATCTATCTTCCAGATATTTCTTAAAACCAATATACAGAACTTCCAGATCCTGAAGTTTATAATAAAGCCTTGAATTCTCCCCCTGCTGCTGCTTTCATCTGCCTCAGTTCCTCTTCCCCAATATCGTACTGATCAAATTCTGAAAGCACTGATTTGACTTCGCTGATATAGCCAAGCTTTTTCATATTTCCCTTTAAGACTTTTTAAATCCTTTTCATAATCACCGGCAATCTTTCGCAGAATCAGATTCTTTCCCTCATCATCCAACACCGGAAGGGCCTGCCCACCGGTCTCCTCAAAGATGCGGTAAGCAAGCCTCACAAAACTAAGTACGTCGATATTCATAATTCCATGATTCGGATGTTGCATGACAAGATCCTTCTGCGTCTGCATCGTAAACTGCTCCGGTACAAGGACAATATACTGACGATCCGGGAACTTTACAGATTCCCGGATCACATAATCATATAATTGATAAGATTTTCCTGAGCCAGACGGCCCAAATACGAATTTTAAAGACATATCTCTCCTTCTTACAGGCTTCTTAAATTCTCCGTAAATTCATTGCTGAGCGTAATCTTTGCCACGTAGAATACATCTCCTGTCATAAAGACCGTTCCGTCATCTTCTACTTCCACCTGAAGATCTCCTCCCGGCATATGTACGATTACTTTATTATTCGTCATACCAAGCTTATGTGCCACGGCTGCGGCTGCACATGCACCTGTTCCAGATGCCAGAGTATAGCCTGCACCACGTTCATAAATCTCAATAGCGATATTCTCTTTGTCGATGACTTTCATAATCTGTGTATTGATTCTGTGCGGGAAATACTTCGCACACTCGGGTAATCACCAATCTTACATACAATATTCTTAGAGATTTCTCTCATCGGAATCACGCAGTGCGGATTACCGACACTTACACAAGTAACCGGATACAATGTCCTTCCGAATACCATATCTTCATTGATAACTTCTCTCTTCTCTCCTGTCACCGGAATTTCATCACTCCAGAAAGAAATCTTTCCCATAGAAACGCGGAGCCTGCTTCCGTCTTCATTTAAAAAATGTAACTGCTGCCTCCCCATATCTGGTATATAATTTGAAATTCTTCTTTTGGATATAGCCTGCATCTTTTAAATATTTTGCAAAAAATACGGACACCATTTCCACTTGTTTCAGATTCACTTCCATCCGGATTCCATACTTTGACATGCATGCCGTCTTCTTTTATAACCGGACCTTCCAGGACTCCATCTGCTCCAAGTCCTGCATTACGGTCACAAATCATCTTAACATTTCCCGGTGTCAGTTCCAGTTCATTTTTATTTGGATCAAATACTACATAATCGTTGCTTAATCCATGATAACGCTCTAATACCACTTTCATAACATACCTCCGTTTTAAATCTTCAGACAATTTTCACTATTCTTATCATAACAGGCATCAATTTCTTTTTCAATGTATATAATGATTTTTCTGTCGTTTAAATGTATGAAAAAAATGATACACTATAAAACATAATAAGATTTACCTGTTGACAACAATTTGCGGATAAATATCAGCAGGTACATATGCCGTAACCTGGATACCTTCTTCTGTATAATTCTCTTCCAGTAATTCTCCATATTTTCGAATAAGCTGGATCTTCCCGGCTTCACTGTACGGATATACTTCCTCTATATAAACCTTCTGCTGGCGAAGAAGCGCTTCAATCGTCTCCAGCAGATCCCCAAGTCCTGCTTTAGTCTTTGCAGATATTGAAACCGTATAGTCTGCCTTAAAATCTCGAATAACTGGTATTCCTTCCAGTCGGTCCTGTTTATTAAATACGGTAATAATCGGTTTATCCTGGACTTTTTAATCCCTGAAGTGTCTCATAAACAGTAAACATCTGCTCATCCGCCTGAGGATTCGAGACATCAACCACATGCAGAATCATATCTGCATACTTTGCTTCCTCCAGTGTACTTTTGAATGCATCGATCAGATGATGTGGCAGCTTCCGGATAAAACCTACGGTATCTGTCAGAAGTATCTCCTGACCGCTTGGAAGCTTCAGACTTCTTGTCGTCGGGTCCAGTGTTGCAAACAACTTATCTTCCGCCAGAATATCTGCACCAGTCAAAGCGTTGAGAAGTGTTGACTTTCCGGCATTCGTATATCCCACGATTGCTGCGACCGGAATCCGGCTCTTTGCTCTTTTTTTCTCTTGTCACTTCACGGTGTTGCTTTTTACACTCTTTTAGCTCCCGATTCAGAAGTGCGATCCGATTTTTAATAAGACGTCTGTCCATCTCCAGCTTTTTCTCTCCCGGTCCTCTCGTACCGATACCACCGCCAAGCCTTGACATGGCAGTTCCAAATCCGGCAAGTCTCGTCTGTCGGTACTTAAGCTGCGCCAGCTCAACCTGAATCTTTCCTTCACTGGTAGATGCTCTTGCAGCAAATATATCCAAAATAACCAGAGTCCGATCCATAACCTTTGCATCTAGTTCATCCTGGAGATTCTTCATCTGTGCCGACGACAATTCATCATCACAGATAATTCCTGTTGCATCCAGCTCCCACAAAAGGCTTTTTGATCTCATCAATCTTTCCCTTTCCGACATAAGTTCCCGGGTGTACCTGATCCCGGCTCTGCACAACTTTTTCCTACTGTAACAGCACCGGCTGTCTTCGCAAGCTACACTTAGTTCTTCCAGTGAAGCATCGATATCCTCCTGCCCCGGAAGACATACCCCTACCAATATAACACGTTCTGTCTCTTTCTTTAATTCTATCATTTAAACTTCCCTTATCTGGTTTTTAAAAATTCTGCTTCTTTAGCAGCTTTCTCGTCATCTGGATATGCAGTCACATAATCTTCCAGTTTTGCTTTTGCATTGTCCCAGTCTTCCAGTTTTTCATAGCAGACTATTACATTAAACTGAATTTCCTGCTTCATATCGTCAGAACAATCTGAATGATCCAATGCTTTTTTCATAATAAGAAATAGCATCTTCATAGTTTTCTGTCTGCATCTTACACACTGCCATCATATTACAGATTGTTCCTGTCTCCTTCGTTCCGGCTGAAACTGCATTTTCAAATGCAGCAAGCGCATCTTTGTATTTTTCCTGTTCATAATATGCAATTCCCAGTCCACGATAGGAATCGGCCACATTTTTTCTTATCCTCTACTGCTTTCTGGAAATTCTCCTGTGCTGCTGCATAATCTTTATTTTCCAGACTTTCCACACCCTTTTTATATACATTCTGACCACAGCCGGCAAGCATCATGCACGCCAGTATCAGTGGTATAATTCTTTTATAACATTTCATAATTGTTGTCTTTTTTTTCCTCCTGTCTAAGCAGTATATCCTGCAACTCCTGCTGAATTAATCACTGCCAGTATCACCACGACCATCTCTACTAAAATTGCTTCCCACATACCAAAGTATCCAATAACTGCCATAAACAACACAAGTATCTTTATAAATACTGCAAATGTAATATTCTGTGAAACACTGCGCAGTGTCTCTTTTGCAATTTTCATCAAAGCTACTATTCCATGAAGGTCATCTTTTACAAGAATCACATCTGCTGCCTCAATTGCCGCTTCTGACCCGAGATTTCCCATGGCGATTCCTATATCTGCTCTCGCCAGCATCGGAGCATCGTTAATTCCATCACCGACACAGACCAGCTTCTCTGCCTCTCCCTGAATAGACATGAAATCTTCTAACTGTTCCAGTTTATCCTGCGGAAGTAAGTCCGTATAAACATAGTCCATATGAAGTTCGCGTCCAACCGCCCGTCCGTCTTTTCTGTGTCTCCCGTCAGCATCACCAAAATTGCCCGATACTTTTCCTTCAGCCATGTAAGCGTCGCTTTCGCCTCTTCTTTCACCTGATCCTGAACGAGTACATATCCTGCATACTCTCTGCCCACACATACGTAGACGACTGTTCCCGGTTCATTAATTTCATCTACCAGCAGCTTTTTTGCATCCATCATACGACGGCTTCCAACATGCACTCTCTGACCTTCATAGGTCGCACTGATTCCAAATCCAGGCTTTTCCTTTTTATGCTTCTGACACTGTCAGTATCCAACTCTTTTCCATATGCATCTGCCAGTGATTTTGCCAGCGGGTGATTGGAATAACTCTCCACATGAGCGACCAGCTTTAAAAGTTCTTCTTCTGTCATACCCACTGCTTTTATTCTTGCCACCCGGAACTCTCCTTGTGTCAAAGTTCCTGTTTTATCAAAGATAAATGTGTCTGCTTTCACCAGACTTTCCAGAAAATTACCGCCTTTGACCACGATTCCCTGCCTGGCTGCTGAAGCAATTCCACCTAAAAATGCAAGTGGTGATGCCACTGCAAGCGCACATGGACATGCCACGATTATAAAAATAAGTCCTTTATATATCCATGTCTCCCAGTTTCCATAAGAAAATGTAGACGGCGGAATAACCATGATCAACACAGACAGCAATACCATGATCGGTGCATATACTTTGGAAAATCTCGTCACAAATGCTTCTTTTTGGGATTTACGGTTCTGCGCCTCCTCCACAGTTTCCATAATTCTTGAGACGATTGAATCCTTGTAAATTCTTGTCACTCGCGCTTCCAGCACACCGCTTTGATTAATGCAGCCACTGTAAATCTTATCCCCTTTATACACTTCCACCGGCATTGCCTCTCCTGTAATTGCCTTTGTATCTATAGTTGAGCTTCCAGACAGAACAACCGCATCGACTGGAATTCGTTCTCCTGGTTTGATCACAATAATATGACTCATCTTTAATTCCGAAGGATCTACCTGTACTTCCTGCCCTTTTACTTTACGAATAGCATATGTCGGTCTCAGATCGATCATCTTTGCAATAGATCTCTTTGTCCGGTCTGTCGCGATCTGTTCCGCAAGCATTCCAAGTTCAAACATAAGCATAACTATCACAGCTTCCATATATTTCCCTATGCCAAATGCTCCGATTGTTGCAAAGATAACTAATATATATTCTACCGGGAATCTCTTTTCCATAATCTCTTCACTCAATTTCTGAAATGCCCCATATCCTATCAGTAAATAGGTTCCCAGAAATATTGCAAATTTTTCTTGATCGGACAGCATAAATCGGGCTGCCCCCCAGACAGCACCTGCATATACGATTATCCCCAATCCATAGACTATACATTTTCTCTTTAACTGCTTTTTCATAACTCTATTCCCACATTCTCTTTCTTATTTTGAGACTTGCATCTTTGCTTCGCCCAGATGCAGGAAAACGCTTTGGTCAGTCATCTTAACATATCTTTTTATTCTGTAATATGCTCCATGCCTTGACTGATAATAGACTGGATATGTCCATCTGCAAGCGAATAATAAACAGTCTTCCCGTCTCTTCGGTTCTTCACAAGTTTCATCTGCTTTAACATACGAAGCTGATGGGAGACTGCTGACTGTGTAACTCCCAGTATCTCCGCCAAATCACACACACACATCTCTGATTTTTTGCAATACATACAGAATTTTCACTCTTGTTCCATCTGCAAATGCTTTATAAAAAATCAGCCAGACTATTAAGCAGTTCTTCATCCGGCATCTGCTCCAAAGCCAGTTTTACGTTCTCATTATGAATACATGTCACATCGCAGCATTCAACTTCTGTCTTTCCCATATATTTCATCCTTTCAAACTACAGACTATCATGACCCGACTGTCATGTTTTTTGTAAGGCTTAAATCTTAAAAATTACAATTTTCAAAGCCAGACTATGCCTGTACAAATGCCTGTTTATATTAATTATGCCAAATGGAGAAAAACTATTTCAACCATTTGGCATAATTTAACACTTTTGTAATGTTATGTTATCGTTATTTTGTTTTCACATGCATTGCGCGGATGGAATTCAATACACATAGCATTGCTACACCTGTATCAGCAAATACTGCAAGCCACATATTCGCAAATCCAAGAAAACCAAGAATCATAACAATTGCTTTGATCACCAGCGCAAATACTACATTCTGAATTGCAATACTTCCTGTCTTCTTCGCAATCGCGATAGACTGTGGGATTGCTTCTACTGAAGAATTCATAAATACCACATCGGCCGCCTCTATTGCGGCATCTGCTCCGCTTCCCATTGCTGCTCCCACATCTGCACCAGCCAGTACCGGTGCATCATTAATTCCGTCTCCAACGAACATGACAGCACCGTGATTCTTACGAACGTTCTTTAGATGCTCCAGTTTTTCCTGTGGAAGAAGCTGTGCATAAACTTCATCAATTCCTGTCTCTTTTGCAACTGCCTGCGCGCTGTTCTTCTCATCACCAGTTAACATAACTGTTGCAATTCCAAGAGCTTTCATCTTACTTACAGAAGCAGCCGCATCAGTCTTAATTTCATCTGCTACAATTACAAATCCTTCTAACACACCATCAACTGCCAGTAAGACTTCTGAGCCATAACCGCCTTTTTCGTATCCTGTCGTATCTACCTGATACATTTCCATCAGTGTATAATTTCCAAGGAGAACGGTTCCTTCCGGGAATGTTGCACGGATACCTTTACCGGAAATCTCTTCCACCTCTTTCGGTCTTGTAAGCGTCAGATTCTGTCTTCTTGCTTCCTGAACAATGCTGACTGCAATTGGGTGTGTTGAACCAAGCTCACAGTCCGCCGCCATAGTCAGCACCTGTTTTTCTGTCAGTTTTCTTGTTGCCGTGACTTTCTGTACAGCAAAATTCCCTTTGTGATGGTTCCTGTCTTATCCATAATGACTGCTTTAACATCTTTCAATGCCTCAATAGCCAAACCGCCTTTAAAGAGAATTCCTCTCTTAGATCCTGCTCCAATTCCCGAGAAGAAAGCCAATGGTACACTCAATACAAGTGCACACGGACAACTGATTACAAGAAATGTAATCGCTGTGTAAATCCAGTGGTTCCAGTCTCCCGTTACAATGGAAGGGATAATTGCAGTAAGAACTGCTGCCACAACAACAACTGGCGTATAAACTCTCGCAAATCTTGTGATAAAACGATCGATCTTCGGCTTACTTGCCGCTGCATTTTCCACCGAATCAAGAATCTTTGTGACCATGGATTCGCTCAGTGGTTTTGTAACCTCAGCCTTTAATACACCTTGTTCATTGATACAACCGGAAATCAGTTCGTCTCCCGGAACAACTCTTACCGGTACCGGCTCTCCTGTGACCGGTGAAGTATCTACCCGGCTCTCACCCTCGATAACCTTTGCATCCAGCGGAATTCTGTCACCAGGACGGATCATAATAATATCTTTTACCCTTGCATCCTGTGATGGAATTTCTTTTTACTTCGGAACCAACGACAAGATTAACAACTTCTGGGCGCATATCTACGGCATCCATAATCTGTCCACGGCTCTTTTTTCCACGGCAATATCTTCGAACAACTCTCCGATACGGTAGAACAGCATAACTCCGACTGCCTCTGCAAAATCACCAATCACAAACGCTGCAATTGTTGCAACTGCCATCAGAAAGTTTTCATCAAACAAATGTCCTCCCGCCATATTCTTCAGCGCTTTCATTACAATCTCAAGTCCAAGAAGTAAGTACGCAATAATGAAAATACATGCACTGATCATCGGATTCGGAAGTGTTTTTTCTGCAATAATACCTACGGCAAAAAGAATCGCTCCAGCTCCGACAAGTACTATATCCTTTTTTATTCTCTTCAAACGGGTTCTTCTTCTCTCTTTTTGATCGGCTGATCATCCGGCATTGCAACAACCTGTACTTCTGACTCGATAGAGGAACAGATTTCCTGAATCTTGGAAAGAAGATGCTCCTGATGATCTGATGCGACAACTAGTTTTTTGTTGCATAAGTCAATGTTGCACCTTCAACTTCCGGTAACGCCTGAATCTTTCTCTCCATCTTAGCTGCACAGTTCGCACATCAAGATTCTCCAAAATGTATGTCTTCTGCGCTACACCTGCCGGCATAACACAAGGCTCATGCTCCACTGCTTCATGATGATGTTCATGCTCTTCATCATGGTGGTGATGATGTCCACAGCCACAGCCGCATTCACACTCCTCATCATGGTGATGGTGCTCGTGCTCCTGCTTATGGTCATGATGGTGTTCATGCTCTTCGTCATGGTGGTGATGATGTCCACAACCACAGCCACATTCTTCCTCATGGTGATGATGATGCTCATGAGATTCATGTTCATGATGGTGATGTTCACAGCCGCAACCACAGCCGCATTCTTCCTCATGGTGGTGTTCATGCTCTTCGTCATGATGATGATGTCCACAGCCGCAACCACATTCACACTCTTCCTCATGGTGATGGTGCTCGTGTAATTCTTTCTCCATATCTTTCATATATTTTATCCTCCTGCACGTCGCATTAACAATTGAGCATTTGTTCATATGTTTGTTTTAAATATATTCCTGATATGTCTGTTTGTCAATAGTCTTCCTTTATTTTCTCTTAATTATTACTAATCAATTTGCCAGTCGATTGGTTCCACACCGCCTGCTTCCAGGAATTTATTTGTCTTGCTAAATGGTTTACTTCCAAAGAAACCACGGTAAGCGGAAAGCGGACTTGGATGTGGTGCTTTCAGAATCAGATGGTTCGGATTATTCAACATGCTGGCTTTTCTCTGTGCCGGAGCTCCCCAAAATAAATACAATCGGACGATTCTGGCTATTAAGTGCCATAATTGCTGCATCCGTGAACTCCTCCCAGCCAATGCCTCTGTGTGAATTCGCCTGATGAGCCCGTACAGTCAATACTGTGTTGAGCATCAGAACACCTTGCTCTGCCCATTTTGTCAGGCAGCCATGATTCGGGATGGTACAGCCCAGATCATCGTGAAGTTCTTTATAGATATTTACCAGTGATGGTGGAATATCCACACCTTTCTTTACAGAAAAACAGAGTCCATGAGCCTGTCCTACATTATGATATGGATCCTGTCCAAGAATCACAACCTTTACTTTATGTAATGGTGTCAAATGAAAGGCATTGAAAAATGTCATCCGCCGGTGGAAATATCTGTCTTGTTCGATATTCTTCATTTACTGTCTCAAATAGTTTTTTATAATACGGCTTTTGTAAATTCCCCCTGCAAAGCCTCAAGCCAGTCATTATTAATTGCTGCCCTTTTCTTTTCTCCTTTTTTACTTTCTAGATAGAGATATAGGTAATTGCAACTTTAAGTTACAATTACCCATACCTTTTATCTGTTATAATCGCACAGAAACACCTCTGCCACGAAGATATTCCTTTACTTCCCGGATCTCCAGTTCTTTATAATGGAACAGAGACGCTGCCAGTGCAGCATCTGCCTTTCCGTCTGTCAGCGCATCGTAAAAATGTTCCAGATTGCCTGCACCGCCGGAGGCTATGACCGGAATATTAACTGCTTCTGCAACTGCACGAGTCAGTTCCAAATCATACCCTGCCTTTGTTCCGTCACAATCCATACTGGTCAAGAGCATCTCTCCTGCTCCCAGTTTTTCCACCTTATGAGCCCACTCCAGTGCATCAATTCCTACATCAATTCTTCCACCATGTTTGTAAATGTTCCAACCATTGCCATCTGCACGTTTCTTTGCATCGATTGCTACAACCACACATTGGCTTCCAAACTTGTCTGCCGCATCCGAAATCAGATTCGGAGTATCAATGGCTGATGAATTAATCGAGATCTTGTCTGCTCCTTCTCGCAACAGTGCCCGAAAATCGTCTACCGTACGGATTCCTCCACCAACAGTAAATGGAATAAATACTGTCTCAGCTACTTTTCTGACCATATCTACAACTGTGTTTCTTCGATCGGATGAAGCTGTAATATCCAAAAAACAAGTTCATCCGCTCCTGCTTTATCATAAGCCTTGGCAATTTCTACTGGATCTCCAGCATCCTTCAAATCTACAAAGTTCACACCTTTTACGACTCTTCCGTTTTTTACATCCAGGCATGGGATAATTCTCTTTGTATGCATATACCGTTCCTCCTGTCTATAACTCAACAAAATTCTTCAAAATCTGTATTCCAACATCACTGCTCTTTTTCCGGATGGAACTGGCATGCAAATACATTTCCCTTTTCAACAGATGCATGGATCAATGTGCTGTATTCTGTTGTGGCTGTTACAATACTCTCATCTTCTGCCTTCAGATAATAAGAATGTACAAAATATACATAAGAATCTTCCGGTATTCCACGGAATAATCTGCCTTCATTCGGATACTTCAGAGAATTCCAGCCCATATGAGGAATCTTAAGTCCCGGCTGATCCGGAATCCGAAGAATCTCTCCTTTTAAAATACCAAGTCCTTCTACTCCCGGTGTCTCGTCACTTCGTTCAAATAAAAGCTGAAGTCCCAGACAAATTCCAAGAAATGGAGTCCCTTTTTCCACGACTTCATGAATCACTTCTTCCAGATTATATTGTCTGATCTTGCTCATAGCATCTCCAAATGCTCCGACTCCCGGAAGAATTACTTTGTCTGCCTTTAAAATCGACTCTCTGTCTCTTGTTACAACAACTTCCTGTCCTAAAAGGTGCATGGCCTTTTCCACGCTCTTTAGATTCCCTGCATCGTAATCAATAATTGCTATCATGTGCTCGTGTCCCTTTCTTCTCATTCCTTTATGCCTGTTAACGCACATCTTTCTCTTTTGTTGTGGTTTCTTCTATCGTACATCAAGTGTGAACCAGAATTCAACACCATTATCGTAATTTTTCACACCATATTGCTGATGCATGGATTCCATAATAGCTTTTACGATAGAAAGTCCGATTCCATTGCCTCCATACTCGCGTGTATGAGCCTTGTCCACTTTGAAAAATTTATCCCAGATACGCGGAACATCTTCCTCCGGTATTGGCTTTCCGGTATTAAATACAGTCACTTTTGCAAGTCCGTCTTCCCGCAAAATCTTCACTTCAATAATCTTTTTCTTCATTGACATGATTATAGGCATTACTTACATAATTACGCACGACCTGTTCAATCTTAAACTCATCCCCCAGACGTAAACTGGATTTTCTTCCCTGAAAATAAGTTTAACATCCTTTTTGTTGTGACAGAATGTCCATACTCTGAAGTACTCCGCCAATCAGCTCTGTCAGATTAAAACGCTCAAATTCTACTTTATCATTCCCGAACTCCAACTGATTCAGTGTCATCAGATTCTTGACCATCCGATTCATCTTACCTGCTTCGTCCATAATAACATCACAATAGAAGTCGCGGCTCTCCGGGTCATCATTAACTCCTTCTTTCAGTCCTTCTGCATATCCCTGGATCAATGCAATAGGAGTTTTTCAACTCGTGAGATACATTTCCCATAAACTCCGTACGCATCTGCTCCATCTTCTCTTTCTGCTCAATATCCTGCTGCAGACTGTTATTTGCCTGCTTCAATTCAGAAATTGCCTTTTTCCAGCTTCTGCGACATACGATTAAAGTTATCACCCAGTTCACCAATCTCATTGTTACCACCGCTTGTATACTTCGCCTCAAAATCCAGATTTGCCATACGGTCAGACAGCTCTGCCAGTTCCTGGATCGGCTTTGTAATCCTTCTGGAGAAATACCATACAAGTCCCATGCAGATGATCAGTGTTCCCATACCTACATATATTAGGAAACGATTGGATAATGCAACACTTTCACGGATACTTTCTACAGGACTTCGAATGAGGAAATTCACATTATCGTCAAGTTGTCCCCACATCTCAATATATTCGCTCTGATTCCATGGATCCTGACTTCTCATCAACTGGTAATTGTCTGTGCTATCCAGCACCTTTCCACCTTTTTGTGCCTGGTTCAGAAGATATCCCGATAACTGCTGCTTGAGCATATTCGTATCGTGCACATTTGTAATCAGTTTTTCATTATCCATATCCAATACAATATAGGAAATGTTGCTCTTCTCACAAAGGACATGTAATTCATCTTGTACTTCATCATTACTGATTGTCCCCTTTTTTTCACAGCATTCTGTAGTTCTTCGTATACATGAATGAACTGCATTTCCTTGTCTCTGATATAATACGGCTCTAAGAACTTTACATTAACAACAAGCAAAATAGCAAGCAGACAGATGACCATGCCTGCAAAAACTGCGATCATCTGCCTCTTAATAGAATGCTTTCTTTTTTTCTTTTTGTTTAAAATGCTTCATCTTAATTTACCTCGAATTTATAACCCATTCCACAGATTGTCTTGATGTATTCGCCTTTTTCTCCCACCTTGCTTCGAAGCTTCTTAACATGAGTGTCGATAGTTCTTGCATCTCCAAAATAATCATAATTCCATACATTATTCAATATCTTCTCCCTGGAAAGTGCAATTCCCTGATTCTCAAGGAAATAAGACAATAATTCAAATTCTTTATAACTAAGTTCCACATCTTTTTCCGTCTACCTGCACCTGGTGAGCTGCCTTATCTACAACGATACCACCTGCTTCCACATGCTCATCTGCATCCAACACATTCGAACGTCTTAGAAGTGCATTCACTCTCGCAACAAGAATCTTCGGACTAAATGGCTTAGAAATGTACTCGTCCACACCAAGTTCAAATCCCTGAAGTTCATCCCGCTCATCGCCGCGTGCCGTCAGCATAATAATCGGTACTTTAGAAGACTGACGGATCTCACGGCAAGTCTGCCAGCCGTCCATCTTCGGCATCATGACATCTAATATGATCAGCGCAATATCTTTCTCTGCGTAAAACGCCTCCATAGCCTCAAGACCGTCTCCTGCCTCCAGCACCTGATATCCTTCTCTTTCAAGGAAATCCTTCACAAGCTTACGCATTCTGCTCTCATCATCTACAACTAATATCTTGATCTTTTCCATATCATAAACCTCCCTGTACGAACTGTACATTCTGATTTTTTATTTCTTACGCTTAGACGCGAATAGCACATATTTCCGTCATATTTTATAGTATAACAGGAAAATATGTGCTATGTGTGAAAATTTTTCTTCTTAAAAGTTTAAGAATTCTCAAACCTATTCACATGGCGTATCATTTTCCAGCTTCATTACAACCATCGTTCCGATGGATGATAATTTTGTATAGTATGCTATCAAATGTGACTGAATCAGCTCTTCTTCACTCTATCTGCCTGAAACAAATACATGTGCCTGTGACCAGATTGCAAATTTTCGAATCACTTTTGAAACAAAGAAATTTCCAATTCCATCATCTGCAATTGATATTTCCGTATACAAAGCATCCTGTATCACTCTGCATCGTATATTTTTTCTACATATCTGTCCTCTTCCAAACTGTATCCAGAAATCCCGGCTGATCTCTATCCCACGCCGCCATCTCAGAATCCAGATGCTTAATAATCTCCTCTCTGTCCTGTGGCAGGACTCCGCTGATCGTAATCAGATTATATGGGTGACTTCCGAAGAAAATGCAGTCATTTATCTTTAATGCACGAAGCAGCATTTTTTTCTTCCTCTATCAATTCACGCTCTGTAAGCTGTACATACTCTCCTTTATTGCAAAGCTCTTCCAGCTCACTTCCGCGTAAAACCGCTGTTGAAAGAGGAGATACACGGTATGGCGGATACTTATTCAGAAGAGCCGCCGTGGCTTCTACACTTTCTTTGCTATGCCCTTTTCCACCAATTCCAAGCATTAAAAGCGCTGAATACTTCATTCCTGCCTCTTTCAGCTTTCCGATATTTTCATAAGCTTCTTCGACCGTAAAGCCCTTATTGATCAGTTTTACCGCCGGGGCATATGCCGTCTCAAGTCCTACATACAGCTCATCATATCCGACACTTTTCAGAAGCTTCAAATCTTCCAGTGATTTTGCTTTCAGATTCTGAATAGAAGCATAGCAGGTAAGTACCTCTACTTCCGGCAGATACTGATGAACCAACTCTGCAATTTTTACAAGTCTGTCGGTCCCAAGTACAAAGGGATCTCCGTTCGTCAGATAGATTCTCGTAATCTTCTCGCCTCTGTCATGAAGTTCTTTTTAAATCCATCTCCACATCTTCAAACGGCGCAACACGAAACGGTGTCTTCCGGTACATAGTACAAAAAAGAACATTTATTATGAGAACAGCCTATTGTAACCTCCAGTCTCTGTACACTGGCTTCTGATGGCGGTCTGTATATCTGTCCTGTCTGGTGCATAGTTTTCACACTCCTTATTTTCATTTATGGCACTGAGACATTTCCTACAATAACGTCCGCAAAACGTCATATACTTTTGTCCTTTAAATTCAGTTCTATTATAATTTTCTTCATTACCAAAAACAAGCCGGACTTCTTATATGATTCCTTCATACAAAAAGTTCGACTTGTTCAGCTTTAGTGGACCTGGCGGGAGTTGAACCCGTGACACAAAAAAGAATCCCTGTAAATACGCCACTTGAAGCACCTTTTAAAGAAAGTTATCAAAAAAAGTTATCAAAGTTATCAAAATACAGAAAGGGAACTCTTGCACATATGCATAGTAAAAAGTAATGATTTAAGCTTATCAATTCATGCTATGTTTAAATGGCTACTTTTGAATCACTCTTTTTTCAAACACAACAATATCCTCTACTCGACAATCTAATATCTCACACAACATATTAATTGTATGTGTCGATATATCATCATTTTTTCTCATTCGAGATAATTGTCCAGCAGAAACTTTATACTTATTTATCAACTGATATTGACTAATTTGTTTTTTTTTTAGGGTATTCCAAAAAGGGGTATAAGAAATCATTTTGTTATCCTCCCACTTGAATATTACCCATATATCATTTACAATAATATTAGCCATAATCGGCTACTATTAAGAAAGAAGGTATATAATATGAAGAAAATGGTTTTGTTACTGGTTACCGCATTAATGTTAACAGGTTGTGGAAGTTCTGCTAATGAAGCTGATACCGAATCAGATTCTAAAAGCTCAGATAATGCTAGTACCGCTTCTACAACCACAACTACACCGACATATCAAGATACTTTTAATGAAACAGGACTTCCAGAAGAAGATACTACTTCTGACGAACCAGAGATACCAGAAGAACCAAATTATCTAAAACGATTAGATGTTATTCCCATTCCAGCCGAGAAAAATGCTGGGCTTGACCTTACAAAATATTATGCTTTTGTAAAAGCAGACAAAGAATTAACCAAAAGTATCAGTGAACAGGATTATATTGATTTTTTGTAATTCATGTATCAAAGACAAAGGATACAAATATTTTACAATAGATTTTCAAGACCACACAGGGATTGTATTCTCCAATTCTGTAACAGAATTAGCCATGTACGGAAAAATTGATGAATTTGGTTGCATGTTAGAAGCATATAAATATATTGAAATAAATGAAGATGGTACAATTACAATTTCTGAATAAGACATTTTTAAAGGGGGTTGCTCAATGCAATCGCCTTTTATTTTAAGCTAATATCCTTAAGTAGAATTTTCCCACACTCAAATATAAAACCTCTTAAATCGCAAAATACGAGCTTACAGAGCTATATTGATTATTATATGGCATCTATTAAGCGAAAATTTTTTTCAAAATATTTTTTTTGTTCTCTATTGACAGACAATTCGAACGGTGATATTATATATTTATAAGCTATTATACATGTCATTAACATAATTATATCAATTATGTTTTTCCAAGAACAAAGACAAATGTAACAAGAGTAAAAAGAAAACAGTTTTATGCATAAAGAATACTGTTCTATTTTTTGTATGTAAGAATAGAAAGGAGACAATCATGTTCAATGTTATCTATATTAAAAATAAATACACGAAGTTTAGTTATATGGCAATGACTTTTACTTCTTAGGTGTACATTATTGAGAGTACTTAATTTCATACTCTAAAAGCCTACAAAAAGTCATATCATATACAAAAGAACCTCTAGTATCTGTTTTTTTTGCCAGAAACATTTTACTAGGGGTTCTTTTTTTTGTTCTTATTTTAGAAAGGAGGCAGAATGAAAAATATAAACACAGCGAGCCTAGATTGTGGGATAGATGGCGTGAACATTAAATTTTTATCTGAATTTGAAACAGAACAAGAACTATATTATTTCCAGAGGTCAAACAGTAACAGAACAATAAAATACGGATTATTAAAAAAAAACTGGGGTTAAAAAATGGACTGGTCGAATATTCAATATTCATAAATCTTCCACAAACAATAAGGAACTCGAATATTCAACCGTATAGTTTTGTGGATTGTACAAAATATATGCGAGTTTATCAGATGCTGACAGAACAGTTAAATGATATTTTTTGATTTCGATATATCAGACTTAAAAGTAACGGGAATTGAGTGTAGCTTCTCCTACACGCTTCGGGATAATACATTGTTGCAACCGATGCTGAATTATATTTGTCGTGCCTTTATCAGTAAAAACACACCTCTGCATGTTTATGTTAAAGGAACTCAGAGTAGACGATACAAAAAAAAGTAAAATATATTGTGATTGTATCAATGTACAGAGTTTTAGGACATCTCGGTCAAGTGACTGTCTAGGGTCGTACAAGTGTTACAACAAACTCATGGAAGAGTTAGAACATGCAACGGACGAGAAAGAACACAATGAACTAGAACAGAGAATTGCTAATGAAAGCATACTTCGTTTTGAATGGGTTCTAAATGAAAGAGGTGTAAATAGAGTGCTTGGGAAAGACACTGTATTGTGGTCTGTTCTTAGCGCTGATAGCATCAACAAATTGATGAAAGCATATAAGTTTCAGCTATTTGCAACTGACCAGTTCTACGATAGATTAAACCGATTAGGAAAGGATTTCCGTTATGTACTAAAAGAAAGATATGAAACTATATTCGCCAAAAGAGCTGGTACTAGCACATAAAGACATATGTGAATTAGACTACACTTTTTGTGAAAGATATTTTTTGAGTTATCTTATCCAAACAAAAGAACAGCACAGAAAACAGCAAGTAGACTAAAGATGGAATTGCAAGACAGGATAACATTTTCAGAAGGCTTAATAGAAGAACTGCGGTCACTAAAACAATTATTATTATCCATGTAAATGTCCTCTTGTTTGTAGACAATTTTGCATTGAACATTTTACATTTTTACACAAACACACTCTACAACAGTTTCAAGTGTAAAAAACATACAAAAACAATAAAACCATTTTAGAAGGGCGTATCAATAGACTTGATATTAATGTTATTAAAAAGGTGGTGATAAACATTGAACACAAATAGAGGTCGCAAGCGTAGAACAGAACATGAACGTGATTCAATCAGAGAGTTCAATGCTCTTGTGAGAGAACACAGTGAAGATGCACTACAAAATATTCTGAGGTTATCAAAATATGCAGATGATGAAAATATACGCCTTAAGGCAAGCACATGGATAGCAGAAAAATTAGTAGGTAGAAATTATTCCGTAGCAAATGAGGAAAAGCTTATAGAACACAATAACGAACTGACAGTTCATCTTGTTTCAGTCGGCAATCAACATACTCTTACACAGAAAGAGGAACAGGATATATGGAAAGCCGAGCAAGGATTAGAGTTCACAAAACCAGATGATATGGAAGAATGGGAAACAGAGGATAATGATTGGGGAAATGATGTTTACGATGCAGATTAGATTTTATTTAAGGAGGAAATTAAAATGGAGAGATGGGAACTTGAAAACACGCATGCATACAGAATTTATCAAAACACACATAGAGGTCAATACAAAGGAACAGAAACAGAAGTCGAGAAACAAGAGCGCTTAGTTAGAACAAGAGAGTATATCTCAAAAAGAATTACAAAAGTAAAAGACGCTCACTCTTATATGACTATTAGGAATCAACTAAATGCATTCGCACAAGAGATAGGTAGAGACAATTACAGTTATATTGAATTGGAGAATCAGTTAAAAAGACAAATAGCAAAATATAGTTGAGAACAATAACACAGCTATTGAGAAACTTCAAAGTGAAATTAATGCTATGAAAGCAATCAAAATTGAAGATACACCAGAGGAATTGACAGTGTTAGAACAACAAGCACAACAGAAAATGTATGAAATGCTTATTAAACTCAAACCAAATGATACAACAGGGCGTAACAAGAGAATGTTAGGAAACTGGGTCACACATGCAGACAGAGCCACAGCATTAGCTTTAACAAAGATAATGTTAATGCCAGATTATGAAAAAGAGTTCTCTGAAAGATATAAAACAATTTTATCAGAGAAAATCAGAAAGCCAGAACAGATTGAGCATGAAAAGGCAGTCGAACCAATTCTAAAAAGAAATGGGAACAAAATTAGGTAAATTATTCATGTGTAGCTTTCATTTGAAGCAAGCAATGAAATCATATCACAACTAGGAGGTGGATAGCATGGGCGTAGACATCTATAATCAGCTACCAGCTATTGCGAAACAGGCAAAGCGAGCATTAACAGCACAGAAACGAAAAAAAGAAGATTGAAAGGCTACCAGAGCCTCCTACACTTCTATCTTTGAATGAGTTAGCAATAAAGACAGGATTATCTTATCAGTTTCTTAGAAAAATGATAGTAGAAGAAAAAAGCACGTGCCTTATATCAAGGTCGGCAACAAGTATATAGTAAATTATGAATTGTTTTTACATAAATTAGGAAACATGGAGGGATAGAGATTATGGAAACAGAAACAAAGGTAACCGATGAACAGAAAGAGAAACTGGCATATTACAGAGTTATCTCCGATGCTTATAAACAAAGATTCAAGTTTCGTTCTGTATTGTTTCACTGCATTATGAAGCATATGTTAAGCAAGATGCACGAAGAAACCACAATATACTATCTTATGAAAGAGATAAATTGTTTACACAATTGTAACAAGCAGAGCAAAAAACAGTAATTTACGATTACATATCGTTAATAAACAACACTCATAACAAGAGTATAGAGTAAATTGTTTTAATAATGCGCCTAATTTATATGATAAACAAAGATTTGTAGTATAGATTAAATTCTATACTCTTGTTATCCAAATACTTATAACAATTTCATGGAATAAAATTTGAGAACAAGATATTACAATGAGTAGAACAGCCAAGGAAGTTCATTTCAATTATGGAGAGCAAAAACAAGAATAAGTAGACATTTTATAGGAAAAAAACAGTAAACAACCATTGAAGAAGGAGAAAAAGCTATGAAGGCTTGTAACATGAAAATTTATTATGACGATACTTGACGAGGTAATGAAAATGACAGATTTAACTAAAAATGTATTAGAAGAAGCCACAAATTGTGGTATCATAGATTTAGCATATGTGCAAGATAAGATAGACGAAATGAAAAAACAAAAAATATCTGGAAATGCACCCATATTCAATTACATTAGGAAAAGACGGTTTTTGGCACACTTATTTACCTTTAGGAAATAGCAAGCGCAAAGCAGTAAAGAAAAAAATCAAAAGAAGATATTGACAATGTTGTAATTGATTTCTGGAAGCGTAACACAACTACTACTTTCAAACAGAGATATTCTGTATGGGTAGAACGGCAAAAACAATGCGGACGCTCCAACAATACAATCTCAAAGTACGAATCAGATTATATCAGATTCTTTGAGGGAGATAGGCTAGAAAACATGGATATACGGGATATTGATGAAGTTGTCTTATCACAATTCATTGAACGCCTGTTAAAGAGCAAGGAGATACCTTTACAGAGCGTTACAGGCTATGATAGGATATGTCAATGGTGTATTCAAAAAATCAGTCAAAGACGGGATTATCAAAAAAGAGTGACAACCCGTGTGATGAAGTTGACCTTCCATTGTACAAACAATATTGTAAGCGTGAAACAATTAAAACATCAGCAGAAAGAACATTCTCGAAGAAAGAGAAAAAAATAGCTTGTTAGATATTTTGGCTACAAATCATGAAACAAAACCAAATTATATTCCTTCATATGCAGTAGAATTGTCTCTGTACACAGGAATGCGAGTTGGTGAGTTATCTGGTTTAATGTGGGAAGATATTGACACGGAACAAAACATAATTCATATTAGACATTCAGAAAAACATGACAGGAAAAACAATGAGTATTACATTTCCCTTCCTAAAAATGGAAAGATACGTGATTTTCCTTTAACACCAGAGATTGAGGATATTTTAAACAGAGTTAAGAAAGTAGAATTAAAAAACAATTGGCTAACAGAGTATGTATTTTCTAACGATAAAGGACGAGTTCATGCGCGAACTATTTCAGAATGTATGAGACTTAAAACAAGTGGAACTGATTTCCATAATGTTAAATGTATTCATACATCAAGAAGAACTGTTAATTCTGAATATGCAAAAAGCTGGAATGCCAGCAACCGCAAGAGCCTCTATTATAGGCAATACGGAAAGAGTAAATGAACAGAACTACACTTATGATATTTCTGAAATGGACTATAAGAGAAGTATTATAAGCATGGTAAATAGAGCAACAAAAAGCAATGTAATTGATTACCTTTAAACATCAAAAGTTATCAAAAAAAGTTAGCAGAAGTTATCAAGTGGGTGGGTAAAAAATATCCCAGAACCCTTGTAAATTAAGGATTCTAGGACATCAACTAAATGGACCTGGCGGGAGTTGAACCCGCGTCCGAAAGCCCATCCACCAGAGCTTCTCCCATCACAGTCATTACTTTGACATTCCCTCCATCAGTCACCTAATGACGGGTTACTGATCTTAGTAGCTTCATAAAATCTTCCATTCCCTCAAAGCTTTGAGAACGAAGTGCTCCGTCTGTTTGAAGCCGGTTACTTAAGCAACGGATGACCTAAGGCCGACTGCTGCCGCAATTAGGCAGCGTACGCTAAATTTTCGTCTGCGTTTAATTTTAAAGTGGAACTTTTATCGTAGTGTCCCGCTACGGATGGCTTCTCCAACTTCCAGACCCCCGTCGAAACCAGTACAAGCCCTGAATTACTTCTAAAAATGACGATTGTCATCAATCCAGTTTGCTGGTCGGCAGACGTTTGTATACATATACTAACACTAATACTTCAAAATATCAAGTCCTATCTATTATACTTTTCCATTAGCTAGTAACGCAAAATTCCCGCAGTCATTCATTTATTTTACGATACTGCATATGCCAAATGCTTTGCACATCGAAATGTTTCTGCGGGAATTTTGTACTTATATGAAACTAAAAATTGGCAACTATGTTAATTAATTCCTTTACTCTACATCTTTTAATGCTTCCAGATCTTCTTCTCCTGTACGAACCTTTACAACTTTCTGTACGTTGTATACAAAGATCTTTCCGTCTCCTACATGACCTGTGTAAAGTGTCTTCTTAGCTGTCTCAATCACTTTCTCTACCGGAATATTTCCAACAATTACTTCCACTTTTACCTTCGGAAGTACGGTTACATCCATCTCAACTCCACGGTATTTCTCACCGGCACCTTTCTGGATTCCACAACCCATAACCTGTGTTACCGTCATACCTGTTACACCCAGATTGTTGAGGGCTGTTTTCAGTTTCTCATATCTGGACAGTTTTGCGATAATTACAACTTTATGCATACCTGCATCCGGATCGACAGGACCTGAAACTTTTACAGATGCTGCCTTCTGAGCTTCTGTTGCACAATCATAATCATCTACACCAAGCTCTGTATTTTCATTGACACTCATACTTCCTTCTGTAATATCCATAATACTGAATCCTGCGTAAGCAGATGCAAGACCATGTTCCATAGAATCCAGACCGACAATCTCTTCCTCCTCAGAAACTCGAAGTCCAACCGTCTTGTCGATCACTTTGAACACGATTGTCATGGTAACTGCTGTCCATGCAAGAACTGTAATAACACCTAAAAATCTGTAAACCTAACTGATGGAAGCCGCCGCCATAGAATAATCCGTTAATTGTACACTCTGGTGCATTTGTTGTAGCAAATAAACCAACTGCAATTGTTCCCCAGATACCATTGCAGCAGTGAACTGCGACTGCTCCGACCGGGTCATCTATATGTACCACATTGTCACAGAACCATACACCGAATACAACCAGAAGTCCTGCAACGACTCCGATAATAATAGAACCTGTTGCATCTACTACATCACAAAGGAGCTGTGATTGCTACCAAACCTGCAAGTGAAGCATTCAGACACATGGATACATCTGGTTTTCCATATTTAACCCATGTAAAGATCATACATACAACAGTTGCGACTGCCGGTGCGATTGTTGTTGCCATGAAAATGGAAGCTAACTGAGCACCTGTGCTTGCTGCTGCACCATTAAATCCATACCAGCCAAACCAAAGGATAAAGCAGCCAAGTGCACCGATTACAATGTTGTGTCCAGGAAATGCATGGACTTTTGTTACTTTTCCATTTTCATCTCTTGTAAATTTACCAATACGTGCACCTTCTATTGTTGTCCGATAAATGCACTTAAACCACCGACCATATGGATTGCACAGGAACCTGCAAAATCATGGAAGCCAACTGCTGCAAGCCAGCCGCCGCCCCAGATCCAGTGAGCTTCTATTGGATAGATAAGTGCTGAGATAACTGCGGAGTAAATACAGTAAGATAAGAACTTTGTTCTCTCAGCCATGGCACCTGAAACAATAGTAGCTGTTGTAGCACAGAATACTAAGTTAAATACGAAATTCGACCAGTCAAAATTTGCATAGTTCGTGAAAATTCCAAGTGTCGGAATTCCGATGAATCCTCCAAGTGCATCTTCACCAAGTAATAAGCCAAATCCGATTAGAATAAATACACAAGTTCCGATACAGAAGTCCATCAGGTTTTTCATGATAATGTTACCTGCATTCTTAGCTCTGGTAAATCCTGTTTCAACCATTGCGAAACCGGCCTGCATCCAGAATACCAATGCAGCTCCGATCAAAAACCAGATACCAAACACTTCAGTTCCAACTGCGTCTGAAATTGCTGTTAAAATATCCTGACTCATAAATATCTCCTCCTTTTATCTCACCCTTCTAAATCTACAATATACAATGAAAGGGTGCATATCTCTGTCGTCGACTCACAGAAATACACACCCTTGTGTCTCTATATATTGTCAGGGATATAAGATATGCCTGTTCGGCATTTCTTATAATAAAAAGAAAAGCACTTCAAGATTTCTCTTAAAAGCGCCTTTGCTTTTTATACGACTTAGTTTAGCTCAGTTTTTTACATTGTCAATTGTTGTTTCATATTTTTTTATCATTTCAGTATTATCTAACAACAATTCTGTTTTTTCGAATCAATATTTTCTCTTTTTCTGACAAATCACATTTATACCTGACCAGGACAATTTTTGCTCTTCATCCTCGTCTTCAAGTCCCAGAATCTCTGACAGAACCTGTATGATGATCTCATTTGTACAGGATTTTACATATCCCATCATATGAAGAGAAATCTCATCCTGCTTCTGCCCTCTGTCAGTTCTGTATTCTTCTTCGTATCCTGAATCAGCTTCACCAGTTGAGGTGTCAGCTCCTCATAAATCTCAACCGTTGTATCTGTCACTAATTTTCTCAAGTCTTCTTTTTTTTACAGGTATCATATATTATCCACCTTTTCTACGTCTTTTTACAATTCTTATCCACATTTACTGCACATTTTCTTTCATCTTAGCCCAGATTGCGGATTTTAAAGTCACGGCTTGCTTCTCTCTGCTGGTCTTTTTTGGCAATATCCTGTCTCTTGTCATACAGTTTCTTACCTTTTGCCAGACCAAGCTCCACTTTTACAAGGCTTCCCTTAAAATATACCTTTAATGGTACGATTGCCATTCCTTTTTTTTTTGTCTTGCCAATCAATTTATTGATCTCTGCTTTGTGCAACATTAGCTTCTTCACACGAAGAGGATCTTTATTAAAGATATTTCCTTTTTCATATGGACTGATATGCATACCATAGATAAATACTTCCCCATTTTCAATGCGGATAAAAGACTCCTTGATGCTGCATTTTCCCATACGAAGTGACTTCACTTCGGTTCCATGAAGCACAATCCCGGCCTCGTAAGTATCCAGTATAAAATAATCATGATATGCCTTTTTTTGTTATTAGCAATCATCTTACCATTCGTCTTCGCCATTTTCTTCGTCCCTCTCCTTCGCAATTACAAAATCAATGGTACGCATCAACCGGTCTGTATCAGCAACTCTTACACGAACCTCCTGTCCAAGCTTGTAGACTTTTCCGGGTGCGTTCGCCCACCATCTCATAACGGCTTTCATCGTAATTATAATGGTCATCACGCATATTGGCAACATGAATCAGACCCTCGATCGTATTCGGAAGTTCCACATACATGCCCCATTTCGTCACACTGGAGATTACGCCTGTGTAAACATTTCCAATACGGTCTGACATATCTTCTACTTTCTTAAGCTTCACAGTCTCGCGTTCCGCCTCGTCAGCGCGCCGCTCCGTCTCACTGGCATGCTTCGTCACTTCTTCCAATATCTTGCGATAATGTTCCATGCGTTCACCATTCATACGTCCCCGCAGGTTATCTTTGATGATCCGATGGATCTGAAGATCTGGGTAACGACGAATCGGTGATGTAAAATGTGTATAATAATTCGCTGCCAATCCAAAATGTCCGGAGTTCTCCGGCGTATATCTGGCTTGTTTCATAGAGCGCAGCGCAAGTCGGCTGATTAATGCTTCCTGCGGTGTTCCTTCTACTTTTCCAAGTAATTTCTGAATCTCTTTCGGACGCACTTCATTGGCTCCGATATGCATAGAGAATCCAAAATTATTAATAAATGTTGCCAGCGCCCGGATCTTTTCATCATCTGGAGCCTCATGTACTCTGTATACAAAAGGTATCTCCTGCCAATAATAATCTTCTGCAACAGTCTCATTTGCCAGAAGCATAAAGTCCTCAATAATCTTTGTCGCAACATTTCGGTCATAAGGTTTGATATCGATTGGATGACCATTCTCATCAAGAATCATTTTCGTTTCCGGAAAATCGAAATCAATGGAACCTCTCTGTTTTCTTCGGGCTCTCAGAATCTTTGACAGTTCCAGCATACGCTGGAACATCGGCACCAGTTCCTCGTATTCCTGCATTTCTGCCAGATCCTCGTCTTCAAGAATCTTTGCCACACTTGTATAACTCATACGACGGTCCACATGGATAACCGTCTCTGCAATCTCATGGTCAATGACCATTCCTTTCGGGTCTACTGTCATAATACAGCTAAGCGCCAGACGGTCTTCTCCGGCATTTAACGAACAGATTCCGTTAGACAATGTATGTGGCAGCATCGGAATAACACGGTCTGCCAGATATACACTTGTTCCACGCTTCAGCGCTTCCCGATCCAGCGCACTATTCTCTTGTACATAGTTCGTAACATCAGCAATATGCACACCAAGAATATAATTTTCACCATCTTTCACAACAGACACGGCATCATCAAGATCTTTCGCATCCTCGCCATCAATGGTGACCATCTGCCAGTCACGGATGTCTTTTCTTCCCTGCATGTCTGCCTCACTGACCGGCTTTGATACACGCTCTGCCTGATTCAGCACCTTCTCCGGGAATTCTACCGGAAGATCATATCCTTTTACAATAGACATAATATCTGTTCCCGGATCATTGACATGACCAATAATCTCTACAATCCTTCCTTCCGGACTTCTGCCTTTCTCACCGTAAGAAGTCAGTTCAACTACAACTTTATGCCCGTCTACAGCTTCTTTTGACTTACCCTCTGGAATAAAAATGTCCTGAAGAATTCTCTGGTTATCCGGAATGACAAAGCCATAACTCTTGTTGCCCTTCTTCTGATAAAGACCGACAACTGTTGTAAGACCACGCTCCACAATCTTTACAATCTTACCTTCCCGGCGCTTTCCATCACGATCAGAAGCCTTCGTAATAATCACTTCTACTATGTCACCGTCCAGCGCTCCGCCGGCATCGTCCTCCCCGATAAAAATATCCTGATCCTCCTCAGGAATGATAACAAAACCAAACCCTCTCTGATTCGCACGGTAAGTTCCTGAAGACGCTTCGCCTCACCTTTACAGTACTTTCCACGCTTACTGAGACAGATCTTACCTTCCTCTTCCAATGATTCCAGCACCTGACGAAGCTCATCCCGCTGCTCCTTATTCACCTGCAGGACCATAGCCATCTCTTTGAACTTCATTGGCACATACATATCATCACAGATAAAATCATATATAATTTTCTTTCTTTTTCTCAAATGTCTTATTGCTCATCGCTCCTCCACTGTCAAAAAAGCACTCCTATACAGGAGTGCTTTTTCCTCTTCTCTTAAGCAAATACTTTCAAATTCAACACTGCTGCCAGTACAACAAACAGAATCGCAAGGAACTTTGTAGACTTTACAAGTGCTCCTTCCATTGAACGACCTTTGTTCTGACCCCCAATAAGTATCAGCAATTCCGCTGATAGCTCCAAGTCCTGCAGACTTACCTTCCTGCATCAGTACAATGGCTGTCAATGCGATACAATCTATTGCAAATAAAATCATAAGAACAATTTTTAAAATATCCATTACACACACCTCCTGTAGATAAACCATATTTAGTTTAGCACAGTAAGGTTGATTTCGCAAGCACTTTATTTGAATGGATTCTGATATTCTGCCACATCTCCAAGCCGTTCTTCTATCCGTAGAAGCTGGTTGTATTTCTCTACCCGTTCGCTTCTACATGGCGCTCCGGTCTTGATCTGACCTGCCCCTACTGCTACTGCAAGATCTGCTATCAAGGTATCTACTGTTTCCCCGGAACGGTGTGATACAATCGTTCTGTAACCGGCTTTCTGCGCCATCTCTACCGTATCCAGTGCCTCTGTCAGTGTTCCAATCTGATTCACTTTTATGAGAATTGCATTGGCAACTTCTTTCTCGATTCCTTTTTTTTAATCTCTTTGTATTTGTCACAAACAGATCATCTCCAACAAGCTGTGTGTGCAATCCCAATCTTGTTGTCAGAAGCTCCCATCCATCCCAGTCTTCTTCGTCCAGTGGATCTTCAATCGATACAATTGGAAACTGTTCAATTAACCCTTCATAATAATCGATCAGCTCTTCTGATGACCGAATGACTTTGTAATCTTTTGTCTTACTTTCCCTTCGAACACATATTTCTTAAAGCTTCTATCATAAAGTTCTGTTGCCGCCACATCAAGTGCCAGTGATACTTCCTCACCTGCCTTATATCCGGCTTCTTCCGTTGCACGCACGATATAGGCAAGTGCTGCCTGGGCATCCGGAAGATTCGGGGCAAATCCACCTTCATCTCCAACAGCGGTGGATAATTCTTCTTTTTTCAACAATTTTTTCAGAGAATGATATATTTCTGCACACATACGAAGTCCTTCTTTAAAGTTTTTTCGCTCCAACCGGCATGATCATAAATTCCTGAATATCAATGGTGTTGTCGGCATGTCTGCCACCGTTCATAATATTCATCATCGGAACCGGCATACGCTTTGCATTTGCCCCGCCAAGATAGGAATAGAGTGGAAGTCCTATCGCAGTCGCCGCCGCCCTTGCTGTTGCCATAGAAACGCCTAACATAGCATTGGCTCCCAAGTTTGATTTATCCCCTGTACCATCTAAACCTATAAGAAATGTATCTAAAGCTGCCTGGTCAAATACGTTCATTCCGATAATACCAGGTGCAATCTTTGCATTCACATGATCTACCGCCCGTTCCACACCAAGCCCGGCGTATCTTTTTTTCCCCGTCACGTAATTCCAATGCTTCAAACTGACCTGTGGAAGCGCCCGACGGTACACTTGCCCGTCCGCAGAATTCATCTCCTGCCAGCACTTCCACTTCTATCGTCGGATTCCCGCGGGAATCTAATATTTCTCTTGCGTATACATCTGTAATTGGCAGATATTTATACATACTGATGCCCTCTTCGTAGAGATAGTATGCGCCAAATCTGCCAAATCATGCTCTTATTTACATTTGTTCAAAAAACTGGTCAATAACTTCTTTCCAGTCACCTTTGCATATAATGTGATGATTACTAATTGGGGATTTAGCAAAATATTCTGTTCCATCTTCCAAATATAATTTCATCTGTGTTCTGCACAAATCTTTCCTATGCATTGTTTCTAGCAAAGTAGCTCTTCCTGCATAGTATCTTTTTCATTGTTTCATCACATTTAAAAATTGTCATTTCCTGCGATTCAAGATTTCCTGCTACTGCTACTCCAACTCCAGATTCAAAATGAGTGGTAAGATTATAATCATCTGGCATATCGATTGGCAATGTGCAATGCGCAAAGATGATTTCTTTCTTTTTAGGATCCATACAGCTTGGATTGGCCATAAACCCAGACTCACCTGTCAAAGCATTTAAAATCACCATACTAATCAGACTTTTTTGATCGCCTTCACATGCAGCAGGAATTCCCTCAGCATTTAGTATTGCAAGCGCCAGGCATCCCGTTGTATGTACTGCTTTTAATAAATCAAAGCATCTTACCGTCACAGCATTCAAATCGTATTTTTTTATTAACCTTTTTTAAAAGCACCATACACATTTAATGCTTTTTTCTGTTTCTTCTAAATTATAACCTTTTTCCAATAACTGTTGTGTATATTTATTCTCTATATATCCACCATCCCTGTATTCATCAATCAATTCATTTAAATCATACATTTCCATAATTGCACCAGTTGCAGACTGAAACATTTGAAACTCCACATTACTTGCAATCAGACCACCTGGTTCTCCAAAACATCCCAGTCTCATTCCATTTAATTTCTTTTTCGCATTTGCTGTCCGCAATAATATATGTAATCTTTTGGATATTTCTTCATAAGAACCATGAAGAATCTCTCCTTCCAATCCTTGTTCCTGTAAAAAACCCATAATTTCCATTGCAGCTGCTAGTGAATTATAAGCTGGTGTTGTTAATAAAATATACGGTTCTTCTACTTGTTTGTATACTTCTTTAAATCCCGGTTCCGCACCACCAGAGGCTATAAAGTAAACCGAAAGAGCCTGATTCTTTACCTCTTCGATTTTCCGACAGACTACCGGCATTCCCAATACTTTCCCAAGCTCTTTCAAATAATTTTCACTGTATTCTGGAATATGCGGATCATTACAATCCGGAGGTCCCATCAAAAATTTTACCTTTAATTCTTCCATAGTCAAATTATCCTTCCTATTTAAAATTGTAAAATACCCCGCCAATCCATGGCGGGGCAAAACTTATTTCACTTTCAAAGTACGGTATATATATTCTTTATATTTGTCCGCATATAATTTACTACATATATATACATTGGGTTCTTTTCCAGTAACATTATTTACATCTACCAGTACAGCGCCATAACTTGGTCCGGCTGATACATCAACTTCACAGTAATATTTTTCACACTTCTCAATACACTCCGGATAAAGCGCTGCTGACATTGCAGATGGATCTGCCATATCCAGATAATCATCTCCAAACCGTTCCCGATTCATTTCCAGGAGATTTTTATTACAGTCAATGGCAAATTTCCCTAACTTTCCACTTTCCCCGAATCTCCTTGATTTCTTTTGGATTTAACATGCAGTCTCCAAGACATGCATCCCAGCCTACAAAAATAATATTGTCCAAACCTGATTCTGTAACAATCTTCGCCGCTTCTGCATCCTGCCAGATATTAAATTCTGCTACTGGAGTTACATTTCCATCTCCGAGTCCCGCGGTTCCCATAATCACAATACGTCCAGCTTTTTTCATAACTTCATAATCCAGACGAATTGCAATTGCAAGGTTTGTCAATGGTCCAAGCGCTACAATATCAATCTCACCTGGTTCACTGTTTCTTAGCGCTTCTATTAATTTTATAACACCATTTCCTTCTGCAGCTTTAAGTCGTTTCGGCACAAGCCCAATATCTCCCATGCCATCTTGTCCATGAGTCTCATATGCACACTCTAATTCACGCAGCAGCATTTTTTCACATCCCATATAAACCGGAGGCTCATAAGTCCCTGCATATTCGATTGTAGTGAGTGTATTAATTGTCGCCTGTTGTACCGGTACATTACCAGATACCGTTGTTATCAGTTGAATCTCATAGGTCGGATCATTGAGTGCCATCGCAATCGCCATTGCATCATCAGACCCACAATCTGTATCAATAATGATTTTCTTTTTTTTCTTTTTCCATCATTCAACTCCTCCCTGTCTTCTTATAATTAATTGTTATAAACGGAGTTTATTTTCCTGCTTTTTTCTTATCTTCTTCAATTAAAATTTTGATTGCATCGCATGCAAGTTCAATTGTATGGTCATTCATACTTCCATAAGCCATAATTGCTCCTGCTCTCACTCCACGAATCATGGATACAATAAATAATGCTGCTGTCTCCATCTCTGAAGCCATAACACCGCTCTTTTCCCATGCTTCCCATCTCTGATGAAGTCTTCCGCTGTTTGGCATACTGTCCGGATCATGCTGACCATAGAAAGAATCCTTTGACTGAGCCACTCCTTCTGCAAATTTATAACCTTTTGCTTCACAGGCTCTTGCAAGAGCATCTGTCACATGACGGTCTGCCATTGCCGGATATTCAATCGGTACATAATGAACTGTCGTGCCTTCATCTCTAACTGCACCTGTAATAATAACACCTTCCAGACTTTCATCATAACTTTCCGGGCAGATTCTTCCACAAGTACCTACACGGATAAATGTTTCAGCACCACAATGAATCAGTTCCTCTATCGCAATTGCTGCGGAAGGTCCTCCCATTCCTGTACTTGTAACAGATACTTTCTCGCCGTTTAATGTTCCCGTCCATGTCTTATGCTCACGATTATGGGCAACCAATACTGGATCATCAAACATTTGTGCAATTGCATCTGTACGGAATGGATCACCCGGCACCAACACATATTTTCCCACATCACCTTTTTTTTACATTGAATATGATATTGTTTTCCTTCTTCATTTAATACTTCTTTACTCTGAATTGCCATTACAAATCCTCCTCTTCTGATGTGTTCATGCGAAGTACAATTGCTGCCAGGATACTGACCGCACTCATAATAATGACATATACATACGCAATTCCCACACCCCATAACCCTACCATTGCACCTGTAATTACAGGTGTCAAAATATCAGAGCCGCCACCGGCTGTTCCCATAAGCGATGCCGCTCTACTGACATGTTTATAATCAATCCTTGTCGCAATTGTCACATAGACGCTGAACAATACTCCGAGGAAGAATCCTGCAATTGCAAGGCATGCAAAATATACCGGAATCTGATCTACTAAAAGCATCAGAATAATTGCTGCAACACCACCAACACTATTGACCAGCAATACTGTCTGCTCCCTTACTTTTCTTAAGATTACAACAAATGCCATAGAGCCAACAAAACAGCCCACATTATATACTGTCAGCATAAATGCTGCTGTTGAAGATGCAATTCCCAGACTTTCTGCAAAACTTGACGTATAAGTCATAATTCCATTGACAACTGCACAGTATGCAATATCTCCAACAATAATTGCTCCAAATGCTACGCTCATTTTCTTTGCCCGAAGCGGTTTTACTTGTTGTTCCTGTTCCTCTTCTCCTTCCTGTTTTGCTCCCTGTATTTCTTTTTTTTTTGCAAATGGAATACAGCAAAGCATAACCACAGGCACAATCATCAGAATATAATAGGAATAATAAAATGGTAGTTTTCCCGACAGCATAATTCCAACGAGGAACGGTGTAGTGAAATTGCCAAGGCCAAAAAATGCCTGTCCTGCACTCATTGATCCTGCGTAAGTATCATGAAATGCCATACTTAATAATACCGGGCACACTGTATCTTGAGTTCCCATTCCAGTTCCACCAAGAAATGCAAAAGCCAAACCTGCATAATATACAGGCACAGTGGGTATTCCGATTAAGAATGCTCCAATCAGCACGGTTCCGACTGCCAGTACTTTTATTGGTCCAAACTTTTCCACCATTCTTCCTGTAAAATATACAGTAAGAACTCGTCCTAACGCATAAGCAGAACCAAGAAGTACTACTTTATCTAATGCAATCCCATACATCTTTACCAGATGAGACAAACTGCTTCCTACTACAATGCAGGCCGCCCCGGTCAAAAAGTACAATGCAAATGCCAGAAATGCTACCATTTTGTATTTATTCTGTTTTTTAACATTGACTCATAATCCCTTCTACTGCGTCTGCGATACTAATGACATTACCACCAATATTCAACGCTTTACATACTCTGCTGACATACGGCTGCTTCAGCATTGCATGCTCAAAGACTCAAAATCCCAAAAATTTCTTTTGGTGTCCCTGACCGGACAACTTTTTTTTCTTCGCCATTACAATCACTTTATCAAAATTGGTAGCTACAAACTCCATATCATGAGAAATTGTAATAACAGTTTTTCCCTGTCCATGTAACACCTTCAAAATCTCACTTAATTTTTTGTTTCCTTCCACATCCTGACCGGCCGTTGGCTCATCAAAAATTAAAATTTCTGTTCCCATCGCAATTACGGCTGCAATGGTTACAAATTTTCTCATGGAAAGAGGTAAATTCATTGGATTTTCATCCTTAAATTCTTCCATGCCCGTAATTTCAAGTGCCTCCTGCACTCTCCGGTCTTCCTCTGCAGGATCTAGTTTCATAGTTTTTGGTCCATAACGAACCTCACTTTCAACTGTTGCATGGAAAATCTGATCATCTGGATTTTTTGGAATACGTATCCAACTACCCTTGATACTTGTGCAGTTGTATAATTTTTGTATTCATATCTCCAATTAGAACGTCCCCTTCTGTTGGTTTTTAGAAGTCCATTCATCATCTTCACAGTGGTTGTTTTTCCGGCGCCATTCTGACCAACGATTGCTACATTTTCACCACTTTTTATTTCCATATTAATGTGATCAACTGCCAAAAATCCTCCTGGATAGGAAAAACTTACATCTTTTAAAAATCAAATCACTCATACCTATCCCCTCTTTTCTTTCATAGCCTGACTAATCATCTCAATGGCCTGTTTTTCAGTTACCGGAATTTTAGTAAGTGGAAGTCCTGCTTTCTGAAGCTTTACTGCCAGAAGAACGACCTGTGGTAATGCCACTCCTTTTTCCATGAGTGTAATATCTGTTAATATTTCATTCTTATCCCCCCACTGCGATCAATTCTCCATCTTTCAGGACAAGAACATCATCCGCATACTCTGCAATCAGATCAATCTTATGCTCCACGAGAATAATGGTCTTCTGCTTATCTTTCATTGCCTTAATAATTGCAAATACACTCTCTGTTCCCTCTGGATCCAACTGACTGGTTGGTTCATCAATAATCAGAATATCCGGCTCCAGAACTATAACTGACGCAAGCGCAACTCTCTGCATTTGTCCACCAGATAATTCAAACGGATTCTTCTCTGCCAGTGATTCAATGTTCGTCATCTTCATAACCTCGATTACCCGGCGCTCGATTTCTTCTACCGGAACACCAAAGTTTTCAAGTCCATAGGCAACTTCTTCAAATACAGTATCCTTAACTCCGCTAATTTGCGTGAATGGATTTTGAAAAACAAATCCTATTTTCTGCGAGAGTTCTCCACCATACTCATTAATGTTCTTTCCTTCTACAAGAACTTCTCCTTTTATTTCCCCTTTATAAAAAACTTGGAGCAAATCCTCGCAGTAAAGCACATAATGTCGTCTTACCTGATCCATTTTCACCAATGACTCCGTAAAAACTTTCCTCTTTCAATCTGTAAATTTAAATGCTTAATTGCAGGTTCTGTTGTAAGTGGATAAGAATAGTCAACATTTTTACATTCCATTATAATATCCATAATGCCACCCTCCCTGCGATCACTAATATTGTTACTACAACTGATGCAATTTTAACAGTACTTTCCAGGCCTGATTTTTCGAGATTAAACATATGTGTTTTTCACACTGCATCGAAAATCCTCTAGCTTCCAGTGTTAAAACTCTTTCTTCTGATCCAATTACAGCACCGAGAATCAGTGGAACCAATGTTGGGAAAAAATGCTTTCGCACGTACGATCATATTTCCTTCCGTTTCAACCCCTCTGGCTTTCTGAGCATTCATAATTGTTTTGCTATTACCACTCAAAATATCTATCATCGATAAGGACGATGTAAACACATATACCGCCTTATAATTCATTCCAGATTCTTCCAATGCTCTTGCAATTTCTTTGTTACTTGTTGTCTGGAAATACCAGACAAAAATTCCTGCTATATCCATAACCATAAACGATAATGAAATCGCTGTACAGAAGTCCCTTCTCACAGATTCTTAAAATACCGAATCTCCACAATACTTCACCACCAGGAACAATGAATGTCTGTACTACAAAAATTACAAGTGCTATAAATGCTACAGCCTTAAATGCTTTCACGCACTTTTTCATTGCTCCACTTGTAGCACATAGAATCAGCACTACTAAAAACCATGGAATCACCGCCAATGACAATCCGACTTCCGTCAAATGTATGGAATTTAAAATAAACGTACAAACTGTATACAGAATAACCACCCATAATTTTGCCCCCGGATGAAGTCCTGCAAGCTTATTTTCTTTATGTATCTGTATCTTTTCCAAATATGATTTTTCCATATCTATCCCCTTCTCAGGTCATCATCATTTTTTTTTGTAAGAAGTATCCAGGAGGGTCTGTCTTACTTCTTCTCTTTGATATAGTTACTTCCACAACCGAACTTAACAAGTGTTCTTGGTGGAATTACTTTTTATAACTGCCCAGCAGATCAAAAAATGAAATAATACGGTCTAATACCTGGAATACTCCTTCTGTACCGAAGAATGCTGCCCAGATGTTGGCTCCTGCTGCCATTGCGGCTGCTGTGATAATAGATGTACCTCCACCTGTAACTCCACCGTATACAAGTACAACAATTGGTGCTGAAACAATAATGGATACCCAAGCCATTACAAACATAGAAATCAGCCATTTCCACCACACACTGAACATCTGTTTTCTGGCAAGAAAACCTGTTACCAAACCTGCAATTACATTAACTGGAATAAACGCAAAGTTTACTGGATTTGCGATACCTGTGACAACATTCGTTAAACCTCCGGTCACTGCCCCAACCCATGGACCGCAAAGCATAGCAGCAAAAATTGTTCCGATCGTGTCAAGATACATTGGAAGCTTCAAAATAGATGCTAACTGCCCTCCAACAAAGTTAACTGCTACCCCGACCGGAATAATCAGTAACGCTAACATTGAAAAATCTTCTTTAATTGAATATTTCTTTTTTCTCCATTCCTATGTCCTCCTTCATTTCCCTGTGCATTCTCTGCATTTTCTAAAAATCCTTTACCCCTCCTGGCATCTCTTCCAGACAGTATTGTCAACATTTTCACATTTCTCATTACGTAATGTCTGACTTTACTTGACTTTAATATAACATAGTCGTATAATTCAGAAAATGACAGTTGTCATCTTTTATTATATTTTTTCACAATGTCTAGTTATTAAAAATGGAGGTTTCTATAGATTATGTACAAAAATACAAAAAAAGCTCTGGAAATCATCTTAAAAGAAGAGTATGATAAAGAAAATCCTTTACAATCATTTACGCATCTTAACCTTGGCAACCAGCTTCTCACTGTCCCCAAAGGAGAAACGATACTTTACCAGGGCGATTCTGCTGAATATTTTTATATTCTGCTTTCCGGTCATACGGTTATAATGAATCAGATTTCTTTCAGTACAAATGATATCATCGACTATGTTGAGCCGCCACATATTCTGGGATTAATGGAGTACATCAACAAGGATTCTTTTTTATACAGCTTTTGTTGTAGCTGACACAGCATGTGTCCTTTTCCGCGTAAATGCAAAAAAAGAATTCATGGACTTTATTCAACAAGATGCGAAACTCTGCTATCAAGCACTTATAATCACTGCTCATATAGCAAGTTCCAATATGGATCGTGCAGAAACACACAGAATTTTCCCGCCCAAAAGATATCCTTAGGGCATTACCTGTACAGACAGGCATGTTACAAACTGCCATATACATGCCCGTTAACCAGAAAGGGATTAGCAAATAAGCTCAATATCAATTTGCGCACCCTTTATCGTTATCTGGACTATATGGAAAAACATAATTATATCACTTTACACAAAGGAAAGATTATAATTAATCAGGAACAAATGGAACAGCTTTCTTTGCGTTATGGTGATGTTATCATCTAATCGGAGGTTTTATATATGAAAAAAAATTATTTTTGTATCACATTGTATTTTGAACACTGCCTCAAAAGTTGTTCTTTATAATCAGACTGACATGGACGCCGAAGAAAATCTCAGAAAAAAATTCATGCACAAAGCAATTGATCAGGAAGTACAGATCATTCAACTGCCTTGTCCAGAATTTACATTATATGGTCCAAAACGCTGGGGACATGTTAGCAATCAGTTCGACAATACTTTTTTTTTTTCGCGATCATTGTCGTAAAATTCTTGCTCCGTGTATTCAACAACTCAAAGAATATCTGGCAAATGAAGACTGGTTCGAAGTGTTGGGAATTGTTGGGGTAGACGGCAGTCCAAGCTGTGGTGTTGACTACACCTGTTGCGCTGACTGGTATGGTTCATTTGAATGCCGTGAAGGACTGGATAAAACTTTCAACGAATGCACTCTTGAGAAAAAATCAGGAATCTTTATGCAGGTATTAAAAGAAATGCTGAAAGAAAACGGGTTGTCGGATAAAGTGAAAGTAACTTCTCTTGCACCAGAGCCCGAAAAATGCTTAGAAATACTGGATAAATAATCGTTTATTTCTTCTGAGGATATCTTTTTGATATCCTCTTTTCTACGTGATATTTATTGTTTTTTTCTATATTTCTTCGCTTATATAGTAATTATTAATTTGTTATTTTTATTTTTACATGTTATGCTAAAGTTTAAAAATAAAAACGGTAAGGATTCCATCTATGAAAAAACTTTATATTACAGATTTGGACGGTACCCTTTTTGAATCAGAATGCCTCCATATCTCCATATAGCGAACAGGTGATTAAAAAAAATAATTAAACAGGGGATTCATTTTACAATAGCTACCGGACGGTCTCCTATTCGCATATTTTCTATTGTACAAAATATTCCATTAAAACTGCCAGTTATTTTAATGAATGGTGCAGCAATATACGATATAGAAAATCAAGAATGTTTATCAACAGTTCCAATCTGTAAAACCAGTTTTCAAGGTATACTTGACACTGAGCAAAAACGAACTTACGAGGTGGATATATCCTAACACAAAACAATCAATTAAGTGGGATTATTACCGTTTCCCCTACACTGCTATTGCAAACATACCTGAAGACATCAGATTTAACTTTGATACATTCAATCTAGAGCAAAAAGATGAAGAGACTCTTTTGTATGCGCTTTACATGGATTCTTCCAGTCAAAAACTACAGTTTATGTATGATACTTTGAAACATGATTCAAATATCATCTGTGATTTTTATAAAGATGTTTATCGGCAAAACTGTTGGTGCCTGGAAATCACAAGTTCACAGGCTACCAAATATTCTGCAGTCCAATTCTTACGTAATTATGGATCTTATGAATATATTACAGGTTTTGGTGATAGTTGGAATGACATTTCACTCTTTCAGGCTTGTGATGAATCATACGCTGTTGCAAATGCCAGCTCTAAACTAAAGGCTATCGCCACAGCAACTATTAAAAAGCAATATTGAAGATGGTGTTGCAGATTTTTTAAGCAAACTTCTAAAATAATATTTTAGCAGACAGGAGAATAACCAATGGCAGAAATAAAATTTGAAAACGTATCTAAATCTTTTGGCAAAACAACTGTAATCGAAAATATGAATTTAACTCTTCCAGATGGAAAATTTACAGTTTTACTTGGTCCCTCCGGTTGTGGCAAAACAACTTTACTCCGCATGATTGCCGGAATCGGTCCTGAAAGTTCCGGAACTGTTTACATGAATGGAAAAAGACTTAAAAATGTTCCTCCCGGCGAAAGAGATATTGCAATGGTTTTTCAAAGTTATGCTCTTTATCCGACAATGTCTGTTCGTGAAAATATTGAATTTTGTTTAAAAAACAATAAAATCCCGAAAGCTGAACGAAAAAAACGTGTAGAAGCTGTAGCTAAGCGTGTAGATCTTACAGACTATCTTGACCGAAAACCATCTCAACTTTCTGGTGGTCAGCGACAACGCGTTGCACTTGCAAGAGCAATGGTAAAAAGAACCTCAAGTATTTCTCATGGATGAGCCGTTATCAAACTTAGACGCTAAGTTACGAGCCTCTATGCGAAGTGAACTCATACAATTACATAATAAATTAAAAAACAACTTTTATTTATGTAACACATGACCAAATTGAATCCATGGCTATGGCTGATTATATTGTTTTGCTAAATCATGGAAAAATCATGCAACAAGATACCCCTGAAGAAATTTATAACAATCCTGCTAATGTTTTCACTGCGCAATTTATCGGAACTCCTGCTACTAATATATTGCCTCTGCATAATGGCTGCTATGGATTCAGACCAGAGAAAGCTTACTTTATTTCCAAAGATGCTGCAAATTTTGAACAATATTGGAAAAAGGGAACTATTCTCACAAGAGAAATGCTCGGTTCTGAAGTTCATTATCAGATTCAAACAGGCAATCATACTGTTATGATGAAAAGTACAGATTTTAATCACAAAGTAGGTGAGAATATTCTTTTTTGCAGTAAGTACTGACAATTTATATTTTTTCGATAGCGACGGCAATCGTGTAACTGCTCCTGAAAATATTCCCGAATACTTGAAGATGGAGGAAACGCAAATTGAATAAAAATAATTATGATAAAAAACGTTCTTCACTGGTTATTTGATGGTATCACCAGCAATGATTTTGATGTTGATTTTTGTATTTTATCCTCTTGTCAATCTAGTCTATTTAAGTTTTTTTAATTATAACTTGATTGGTACAAAAGAATTTGTCGGACTCAAAAATTACAAAAATACTTTTTTTTCATTAAAACAGATTTTATTCAGGCTTTGCGTAACACTGGAGTTTATACATTAACAGTACTTATTTTTTCACTTTTATTGGCAATACTTCTTGCTCTTTGGCTGGAAAAAGATAATTGGATTAATCGATTTTTACAAAAAAGTATGTTTACACCATATTTAATTTCTATGGTCTCATGTGCATACATATGGTCATGGATGTATGACAGCGACAGCGGCGTTTTCAATGCTCTCTTAAATGCATTAAAGCTTTCCCCTCTTCGCTGGTTAAACGATTCGGATATGGCAATTTTTTTGTGTAGCTGCTGTAGCAGTATGGAAAAGTCTGGGCTACTATCTGATTATTGTACTAGCTTCAATAAAAACGGTTCCCCCGTGATATTTTAGAAGCTGCTGAATTAGACAGAACACCTCCGCTTAGGAAATTTATTAAGATAACTTTGCCTATGATATCGCCACAGCTTTTCTTTTTACTTATTACGATTACAATTAGTTCTTTCAAAGTATTTGACGTTGTACGTGTTATGACCAACGGCGGTCCAGGTAATTCTACAGATGTACTTGTAACATATATTTATCGCTATGCATTCCAAATGAACGCTAAAGTAGGGTATGCCTCTGCTGCTGGTACTGTTTTACTAATCATAATGATGATATTAACTTATTTGTATTTTAAAGTACTTAACAAACGCATTTACTATCAATAAAATAGAAAGAGTGGACTTTATGTATCAATTAAAAAAACGTATCGGAAACATCATTTCTACATTATTAAAATTTGCATTATTTATTTGTTTTGCATTTCCATTTTACTGGATGGTAACAACTGCATTTAAAAGTTATCAGGAATCTATTGCATTTCCTCCCACATTATGGCCACATAATTTTTCCTGGCAGGCTTTTTATATCCGTATGTCAAAAAATAGATATTATACATTATTTTAAAAATTCTATTCTGGTTTTCCACGGCAGTTGTCATATTACAGGCCTTCATCAATATTCCGGCTGCTTATGGCTTTGCCAGATATGATTTTAAAGGTAAAAAAAGCAATGTGGGCTCTTGTTATGGTTGCATTTATGATTCCACTTCAAATAACGTTTATCCCTGTTTACATTATGTTTTCCAAGGTTCAACTACTGAATACCCTTTGGCCGCAAATATTACCTTTTGCTGCCAACGCTTATGGAATCTTTCTCATGCGGCAGGCATTCATGCAAGTTCCTGAAGATCTGTTAGAATCTGCAAGAATGGATAATGCCGGAGAATTCAAAACATTGTTTAAAATTGTACTTCCTATGACAAAAGGCAGTGTAATTATGGCTGAACTATTTAGTTTTATAAGTACCTGAACTCTTACTTCTGGCCATTAGTAATGACAAATGACGACAAAGTACGTCCTATGACTTTGGCAATGCAACGTCTGCAAGATGCAAACCAGGGACTTCAATGGCCTGTGCTGATGGCTGCAAATACACTTTTGGTTTTACCGATTTTTATAATATTTATCGTTTTAAACAAACAAATTATGTCTTCATTTGGTTATAAAGGAATTAAATAATATTCAAGATTTTAAAATACAGAAATGTATTTTAGAAAAATAAAAAAAAAAAGGAGAAAAAGAAAATGAAAAGAAGAGTAATCGCAGCATTGCTGACGCTTACAATGGTCTTCTCTCTGACCGCATGTGGAGGAAGCAAAAAGTGACAGCAGCAAAGATTCTTCAAAAAAGGAGGAAAAAAGAGGCAACTGTTGATACCGTAAAAGACCCTATCACAATCAGTTTTTGGCACGACCGGACATCCGACACTGATTATGCATGGTTAAAAAGAATCCATTGACGAATTCAACAAAACAAATAAATATGGTATCACTGTAGAAGAAGTTGGACAAGGTTATCTTGATGATGTTCAGGCAGCTCTGACAACTGCAATCGCTGCTGGCGATTCACCAGTATTGGCTGATTTATCATGTAACGGAATTCCTCTTTTCGCATCAGAAGGCGTTCTTGCCGATATGACTCCATATATCGAAAGAGATAACTTCGATATGGACAATGTCGTAAAAGAACTTACAGACTATGTGTACTATGACAAACAAGTTGTAACTATGCCTTACACAAGAGGTACTGCAATTCTTTATTACAATAAAGATCTTTATGCTAATGCAGGATTAAATCAAGCTCCTACTTCACTGGAAGAATTAAATGAATATGCGAAGAAAATTTATGACAATTCAAACGGCGAAGTCAAAGGTGTTGGATATACAATCGAACCTACATATTATCAACATTACCTGTTAGAGTCTTTAAATGATGTTGGATTCATGGATGCTGATGGTAAAAGGCGCCAGCTGTCTGGATGACGGTTCTATGAAACAGTTCTTAACAGATTGGTATAACTGGACAGAAGAAGGATGGTGCGAAATTCCTGCACTTGAAAATGCAAGTTCAGCTATGCAGGAAGATTTTTATAATGGAAAACTTGGTGCTTTCGTTTCCAGTTCAAACCGTGCAACTTCTATTTCTGAAAAAGCTCAGGCTGCTGGAATTAATCTTGGTATGTCTTACACAGTTGGCTATGGCGGATATTCAGCTCCTTTAGGCGGAGGTTCTATCGGAATTATTGGAAAAAGATCACAGCCAACAGGAAATTGCTGCCGCATGGGAATTTGTCAAATTCCTTATGAGCGATGAGCAAGTAGCTCAGAATCATATTAAGACAGGTGTACTTCCTACAACCTACTCTTCTGTAGAAACAGATACCCTGAAAAATTTCTGGGCTGACGAGAAAAACGAAGGTTACAAAATCTCCTATGAGCAGGTAAAAGATGCTTCCGCTCCAGCAATGTCAATGTACACATCCGAGTGGAACAGTGCTGTTCGTTCTGTATATTCAGAATTAATTCAGGCACGTGATATCACTCCTGATCAGGCTTTTAGATAATCTTAAATCAGAAGCATCTACAATCTTTGAATAATTTATTAGTACAAAAAAAATCCCTGATATACTGTTAGGTATATCGGGGATTTTTCATTTTTATTTCTTTTTACAAAGCATCTTTTTTTGAAAAATGAAATTCCATAGCACAAGATTTCATCATAATCATCTTCATATTCTGACGCATACATTTTTTTATTAATCTGCTCGATTGCCCGGTTGCAATCCCACTCCATTTCTTCACGACTTTTTGAATACTTTGCTTCAAATATTGCAACTCTGGCATTCATTGAATCATAGACCACAACATCACTGCGTCCTTCGCCGTGCTCTTTATTCGATTCCACAACATAACCTGCTCCTGCAAAAATTCCTGCAAGGAATGCATGATAGAAATCTTCTTTGTAATCATGATAGCTGATTGTCTTTCGGAGAAGTTTGCTCATTTCCAGAGTGATTTCTTCGCTATCTCCTTCCCACACCGCATCAAACAGATGTTTTCTATCCCAGATTTTTGCACTGTCCTCAAACCATCTTTTTTTATGGTCGTCTCAAATATCTCCCTGATTTCTACATTTGGAATCTTGAGTGCGTATGTTTCTTCTGGCAATGTACCACTGTATTCATCATCTTTTGCTTTTGTCAGATATCCAGTCAGATATAAAAAGACTCCAAAGATTCTCCTCTGATGAGTTCAAATAATCATATGTGATTCCTTCATCCACCTTCTGAACAATACTTCCACCGCCAAGAAGTGTTTCAAACTTTTCTGTGATATTGCTTCCTGCATGATCAATAAATGATCGGATTACTGCATTATCACTTGTATTCTTCCAGTAACTTGCCGGTTTTGCATCCGGATTATGTTGAAGCTCCTGAAAATAATTCATTACATCCCATGGACAATATACATCACATTCGCCAAAATGATAACCGTCATACCATTCTTTCACCTGTCCGGCATATTCTGTAACTCCTGCATCGCTTAAGATTTTATCAACGTCTTTCTGCGTAAATCCGAAATATTCATCCAATCTTGCATCTGTAATTGTATCCAGAACAAATTTATTTGTTCCTGTAAAATGCTTTCTTTGGAGATTCGAAGGCAGCCAGTCACAATTGAAAAACAAAGTGCTGCATTATCTTTTAATGCGGTCGTCATCATCGCTTTGATAACTTCCAGCATCTGTTCATAATACCCATGACTGCTTGCTTTTGCCAAAGGAACATCATACTCATCTAATAAAAAGAATTGCCTGTTTCCCATAATATTTGTTCATGAGCTGAAGGAGCAGCTGTAATGACCTTGTCACTTCCACTTCTCCTGCTGCCTGTTTTCTTATTCTCTCATATATCTGCCGCTCATTGTCGCTTATATGTTCGCCATCTAAAAAGATATGCATATTCTTCATATAATCGTCCAATTTCATATTTCAATTGTCCATAAGCACTGTCAAAACTTAAACCATCTACATTTTTAAATGTGAGAAATACAGTCGGCCGCTGGTTCTGCCATGCATGACACAATTTCTCATGATTGAAATTTCCAACCCTTGAAATATTTTTCTGCTGTCTTTTTTCTATATCGAAAAATTCAGCCAGCATACTCATTCCAAGGGTCTTTCCAAAACGTCTCGGACATGTAATCAGTGTCACTTCTGTTCCAGGGTTCTTCAATACTTCACAGATCAGTCCCGTTTTATCGATATAATAGTATTCATTTTCTCGTATCTTCGAAAAATCTGATATTCCGACCGGGAAATCTATTTTTTCATACCGCTCCCCCTCTCTTTATGACCTGATTTATTTTTCCTCCTGAGTCTTACTGCAAATTGATTTCTTTAAATCGCCCACACTTCATTTTGTTGGCATAAATCCATTGTCCTGCAAATCATGTATGCCCTGCCGAAAAATATGTTTTACTCTACTGCCAATCCTTCTGCTTTCATAACATCGACTACCTGTGCCACATATTTTTGCACACAGTTCATCTGTTGCAGCTTCTACCATGACACGGATTACAGGTTCTGTTCCACTCTCGCGGACAAGGATACGTCCCTCATCGCCAAGTTCTGCTGCTACATTGTCAACTGCCTTTATAACCTCCGGATTCTCGCGTGCTGTCTTCTTATCTGCCACACGGACATTCTGAAGAAGCTGTGGATAGATCTTTACAGGCTCTGCCAATCTGGAAAGGCTCATTTTCTTCTCCAGAATTACTTCCATGATCATAAGTGAAGTCAGGATTCCATCACCTGTTGTTGCATGTTTGCTGAAAATAATATGTCCGGACTGCTCTCCTCCAAGAGAAAAGTTATTCTTGCACATATTTTCATAGACATATTTATCTCCGACTGCCGTCTTTTCATACTTCATGCCAATCTTGTCACATGCTTTATAAAGTCCCAGGTTTGACATTACAGTTGTAACGATGGTGTCACCATTCAGGCGTCCATTCTCCATGAGATATTTTCCGCAAACATAAAGGATCAAATCTCCGTCGATTACATTTCCTTTCTCATCGACAGCAATGCATCTGTCAGCATCTCCGTCATAAGCGAATCCTACATCCAGATGATTCTCTTTTACATACTGCTGCAGGACTTCAATGTGAGTAGATCCACAATTGGTATTGATGTTCGTTCCGTCCGGCTCACAGTTGATTACATAAGTCTTTGCTCCAAGTGCATCATAGACACTCTTGGCAATCATAAACGCACTACCGTTAGAACAGTCAAGTCCGATTTTCATATCCTCAAATGATCTTGTTGCAAGTGAAATCAGATATCCGATGTAACGGTTTCTTCCTGCTGCGTAATCAACGGTACGACCAATATCTTCTTTTTTTGCCAACGGCAGTTCGTCAATCTCTCCATCGATATATGCTTCAATCTTAGCTTCTACCTCTGCCTCCAGCTTGTGTCCTTTTCCATTGATCACTTTAATTCCGTTATCATAGAATGGATTATGGCTTGCAGAAATCATAATTCCACAGTCAAAGTTTTCTGTTCTTGTCACATAAGAAACACTCGGTGTTGTTGTTACGTGAAGAAGATATGCATTCGCTCCTGATGCAGTCAGTCCGGCAACGAGCGCGTACTCAAACATATAGCTGCTACGTCTTGTATCTTTTCCGATTACAACCTTTGCTTTGTGATCCTGTCCGTAATACCAGCCAAGAAAACGTCCCACTTTAAATGCGTGCTCTACTGTTAAAAACTACATTTGCCTCTCCACGAAAACCGTCTGTTCCAAAATATTTACCCATTTTTCTTATCTCCCAATTACTTTTTTAATCTTATCTGTCTAAATTGGAAATTCATAATCTGTATATATTTTCTCATAAATGAACAGATTTTTTGAACTTCTTTAGTTCAGACAAATACAGTATCTTTTCTTATTATACTGTTTTATTCTTTATTCGACAACCTTTTGGTATATTTTCCTGCTTTACCTTATACGTTCATCTTTTTGCAGATTTCCCTTGCCACGCAGATACCATTTGCAGATGCCTGCTGAAGTCCTCTTGTCACAGATGCTCCGTCTCCCATGACGCGCAGATTCTTGATATTTGTCTCAAATTTATCGTTCACTACGACTTTATTCGAATAAAATTTTACTTCCACGCCGTAAAGCAAAGTCTCATCCGATGCAATTCCGGGTGTTACTTTATCGAGTGCCTTAATCATCTCATCTATCGCGACCATGATACGATGCGGGAATACCAGTGATAAATCTCCAGGCACAGCATCTTTCAATGTCGGTGTAATATTGTTTCTCTGTAATCTTTCTGCAGTTGTTCTTCGTCCTCTTCTGAAATCACCATAACGCTGAAGCAGGATTTTGCCATCGCTTAACATATTTCCAAGCTGGGCTATATGCTTACCATATTCGATTGGTGACTTAAAAGGCTCCGTAAAATTCTTAGATACAAGGAGTGCAAAATTCGTATTCTTTGTCTTCATGTCTTTTTTGACTTATAAGCATGACCATTGACAACTGCAAGTCCGTTATCGTAGTACTCTGTTGCCACTTCTCCGGAAGGGTTCGTGCAGAATACGCGTACCTTATCGTCAAATGTTGGTGTATAGTATACAAGTTTTGCCTCGTAAAGCTTCTCATTGAGTTCCTTCATGATCTCATCGCGGACTTCTACCCGGACACCTACATCAACAGTACCATTCTGTGTTTTTAATACCATGATTTTTACATTTTTTGATTCCTTCAAACCAGCTTGAGCCTTCTCGTCCGATACCTGATACGATTTCATCCGCATAGTAAGTTTCCTCTTTGTCTGTGACGACCCCCTTTGCCACACCATCCTCGATTATGATATCCTGTACCATAGTCATGAACTTGATCTCTACACCTGAAGCCAGCAAATGTTCCTGCAGTCTTGTGTAAATCTTATATCCTTCCTCAGTTCCAAGATGGCGGATCGGACATTCGATCAGTTTGAGATTGGCACGAATTGCTTTCGCCCGGATCCTCTCGATAGCATCGTAATCGTCAATTCCATAGACCTTCTCATCTGCCCCGAATTTCAGATATATATTGTCTGCTTCTTTGATCAGTTCTTCCGCCTTCTCATAGCCAAGGATCTCCGGCAAAGTTCCCCCCCATCTGGTGACAGAGATAGCTTTCCATCGGAAAATGCGCCTGCTCCCGCAAATCCTGTTGTGATAGAGCATGGCTTACAACCTACACAGACCTTTGTCGTGCGTTTCGGGCACTGACGCTTCTCGATAGAGCGTCCCTTCTCAATCATTAACACTTTCATATCCGGTTTCTGTCTCATTAATTCATAAGCACAGAAAATACCGGAAGGCCCTGCACCTATAATAATTACGTCATATTTATTCATATATCTGCTCCACCTTTCTGTGAATAAAAAAGTATAACATTTCCATATAAAAAAGACAAGGTAAGTCCCGAAGCCAAGCCTTCCGGCTCATTTTTTCTCCGTTAATTAATTACCTTGTCCATAGTGTCCTGTCCAATAATATCGATCAGTGAATGACTGACTAAAAATTCATAAAACTTTACCGCTTCTTCTGCCGATATCTCATTCCTGTGCTTTGAGATCCAATACTTGATCCCATTGACCAGGGTCATAGCCTCATACTGCAAAAATGTCTCTTTGCTTATGATTTCTCCTTCTTTGATATGTATCGGATTACGCTCCACGACTACACGCACCAGATTACAAATGTTGTGATATAGCATATCTTCAAAGGAATTCTGCCCCTTCACTTCAAATACCCGTGCATAATATTCTTTATCCACAGCAATCTTTTTAAATATCATCTCCAATGCAGACCTTGCCATATTCATCTTCACAAGTTCCGTTGCACTGCTAAATACATCTTCCCACAAAAAGCCATTCCATTACTTCATATTTATCCCGGAAGTAATTGTAGAATGTCGGGCGTATTACCCCTGCTTCATCCGTGATCATCTTAATCGTAATCTTATCAAAAGATTTCTTCACGACCAGTTCTTTGAATTTCTGCCCTAGAAGCGCTTTTGTCATCTCGCCCTTGCGTTCCATGATTATCTCTTCCTTCACAACATAATCTGTGAATTATTATAACACAGATTCCGTGTTCTAAACAAGACGGAACCTGTGCCTAAAATATCAGATTCAGTATTTCACTCCTCCATGAAATACCAAGTCCATTATTTATTTCTGTTTATAATTCTGATAGCCTTTCGCCTCACGCGGATGCTCGCTCCAGAGTTTATCCGCACACTCTGACCAACACTTCGCGTAAGTATGACATTTGCCACACAGATGCTCCACTGTTTCCGGTGACTGAAGATCTGTGGATTTGGCACCTGTCTCATGTACCATCTGTTGCAGCAATTCCGGATTTTCCAGCATCGGACATGGTTTTAAATGATTACAGTTAAATGGCTGATGATCCCGATATGCCATAAAAAGCGGCTGTCTGAGCGCATCTAATAAAGATACTTCTTTTATATTGGCTCCAGAATAATGGATAAATACACACGGTTCCACATCTCCATTCGGATTAATGTGGCAATAATTTCTTCCCCCTGCAATACAACCGCCTACAAATTCACCATCATTCTGGAAGTCCATAGCAAAAATAGGTTTTCCACCGTTCGTGGAACGAATCTTACGAACTCTGTGATACATATATTCTCTCTGCTCTTTTTTGTCGGTAAAAGTTCCACTGCCGCATCATTTCCTACCGGCATATAATGGAAATACCATGTAAATCTACATCCTTTTTCAATGATCATATCCAGGAACTCATCGGACGTAACTGTCTCAATGTTCTTACTTGTATAACAGATAGATGTTCCAAAAATCTGACCGGAAGCCTTCAGCAGATCCATAGCATGCAATACTTTTTCATACACACCTGCGCCTCTTCTGAGATCATTAACTTCCTCAAATCCTTCCAGACTGATAGAAAGAGACAGATTGCCGACTTCTTTCATCTGCTCACAAAAATGCTTCATCAACCAGTGTTCCATTCGTAAATGCATGGAATGCGCAATCATTATGTTTCTTACACAACTTTATAATGTCATCTTTTCTGACAAGCGGTTCTCCGCCAGTATACATATAGAAGTAAATTCCAAGCTCTTTTCCCTGTGTAATAACACTGTCCAGGTCATTGTATGTAAGATTCAGCCGATTCCCATATTCTGCCGCCCAGCAGCCGGTACAATGCAGGTTGCAGGCACTGGTGGGATCCATCAGGATCAGCCACGGGATATTACAGTCATATTTCTTACGCATTTCACGGATTGTCTTTGTTCCGTAAAATGCTGCCTCATATCCCAGATTCAATGCAGTCTGACGAATGACATATGGATCCAATTCATCAATCATGTGGTTGACATATTTTACCCATTTATTATCTGGATCTTGAATCATCTTACGTGCAGCCTCATAATTTTCTTTTTTGGAAATTGTCTCCCATATATTTTTTGTCTGTCAGATCTACCAGTTCCAAAAAGACCTTTTTCACGATCTTTCTTCACATGTTTTAACACTGCATCAATCGCGGTTCCATACGCTGCTCTGGCAGCCTTATGTGTCAATGTACCCATATCACATTTCCTCCTCGTATATCTTATTTTTTCAATATTTGATCTGATTATCAACATTGCACATCAATACATGCAATATTGAATCACTACATCTACTCCTGCAATCAGGAACAATGCGCCACCTGCAAGATATGCCTGACTATTATGCACTGTACCAAGCCTATATCCTACATATACACCACCAATTACACTCAGTACTGTAATTGGGAAAATCGTCAGTGACTGGTGGATCATTTGCGCTTCCAGAAACCCCATTCCAATTCCCGCAAGAAATGCATCTACACTTGTAATAAGTGCCAAAAATGTCGTTTTCTTCCAGTCAATTTCATCATTGCGCTGTTCAAGAATGTTTCGCTTCTTAAGTCCCTTCCAGATCATATATATGCCTAATCCTATAAATATCAGAACTGTCACTGCCTCCCAGTGATCTGCAATTCGTGAACTTGAATTTGAAGAATTCCGGAATATCGGCAACAGAGTAAGCAGATTTCCTACAATCAGACACCCCCATTGAACACCTCCGAAAAGCAGGCATAAACCAAATAGATTTTTCTTATTGATCTTTGAAAATCCAGCCCCCATATAAGCCATCGCTACAAATACATCTAAAGACAATCCTGCTGAGATTATTACAATCTCAAGAACAGACATAACCATCACCTGCCTTGTACTCTTAATTATGTTGTGATGAACAAAACCTTTCACTTCTCATGCATTTGCTCACAAATAAGTAAAAAGTTTTGTTCCGTCCCTTGACATCATTGTATTAAAACATGAAAAAAAGAAAGGAATGTACAAAAGGTGGGAAACGTTATCCAAATGCTACATTTATAAAAATATGTCGTATACATTCTCACTCTCTGATAGAAAATGTTCTTCATCTGCCATAGGATTCACAATATAGAAAAGAACACCTTCCAAAAAAATCTACATTTTTCAGAAAGTGTTCTTCTTAATTATTCTATGTTCTTTTTTCTTAGTGATGGAACAGACGAATACCTGTGAATGACATCACCATGTTATATTTGTTACATGTATCGATAACATTGTCATCTCTTACAGAACCACCAGGCTGTGCAATATATGTAACACCACTCTTGTGTGCTCTTTCAATGTTGTCTCCAAATGGGAAGAAGGCATCAGATCCAAGAGCGACACCTGTCAGTTTGTCCAGCCATTCTCTCTTGGCCTCTCTTGTAAATACTTCCGGCTTTTCTTTGAAAATATTTGGCCATGCGTCATCTGAAAGCACATCCATATAATCCTCACCAATATAAAGGTCAATTGCATTGTCTCTGTCAGCACGACGGATATGATCTACAAATGGAAGATTCATAACCTGTGGAGATTGTCTTAACCACCAGTTATCTGCTTTCTGTCCGGCAAGTCTTGTACAATGAATCCTGGACTGCTGTCCGGCACCAATTCCGATTGCCTGTCCATCTTTTTACGAAGCATACAGAATTGGACTGTGTATATTTCAAAGTAATCATGGAAATTGCAAGATCAATTTTAGCCTGATCTGTCAGTTCTTTATTCTCTGTAACAATGTTGGAGAAGAAATCATTGTCGATCTTTAATTCATTTCTTCCCTGCTCAAAAGTAATTCCAAAGACTTCTTTATGTTCAATCGGATCCGGTACATAATCCGGATCAATCTGAATAACATTGTAATTACCTTTTTTCTTCTCCTTCAGAATCTCAAGCGCTTCCGGCTCATATCCAGGAGCGATCACGCCGTCAGATACTTCTCTCTTGATAAGTTTTGCTGTATCGACGTCACAGACATCAGAAAGAGAAATGAAATCACCGAAAGATGACATACGGTCTGCACCTCTTGCTCTTGCGTAAGCGCTTGCAAGCGGTGACAGTTCACCAAGATCATCTACCCAGTAAATCTTAGCCAATGTCTCATCAAGCGGAAGTCCCACTGCTGCTCCTGCAGGTGATACATGCTTAAATGATGTTGCAGCCGGAAGTCCTGTAGCTTTCTTAAGCTCACTGACTAACTGCCATCCGTTAAATGCATCCAGGAAATTGATATATCCTGGTCTGCCGTTCAATACCTGAATCGGAAGATCCTTTCCATTCTTCATATAAATCTTGGATGGTTTCTGATTCGGGTTACATCCATATTTTAATTCCAGTTCTTTCATGATATTCCTCCTACTGATTCTTATTTATGATCTTTGTCTCATAAGTTCCGGTTGCAATATCAATATAACGCACAAAAAGTGAAACTTTATTATCTGCATTCAGACTGTTCCATACAAGATCTGTAAATGCTTCCATATCATCCGGAATGCTGACAAGCTTAGGCTCCCCTTCAAAACTTGGAAGTGGATTACCATCACACTTGTATGTATGGATAAAACGTCCCTCTCCTGCTGCCGGATTCTCATATGCAAAGGTATAGCGGTGTGAACTCTCCGGATTTCCATTATTGCTCTTTAAAATAGACATTGCATAATTGTAAGTTCCATTGTCAATGTGCATAATTCCGGAAATACGCGGCGTATAATTTGGACCATCCGGCTCAAATTCACGGCTTCTTAAAGACTGCTCAAAAGTCAGCTGTCTGTCCATGCCTTCATAAATCGTGTCTGTCTGGTCACCATTTGTCACAATTGTCTTATTTCCAAGAACACGTACCGGAGCATAAATGATCAGGCTCGGATCTGTCAATTTCGAAGGATCAAATGCCTGTGTACGAATTCCCTCTCCTTCTTCTACAAACACACGGTTTCTGCTGTTCTCACTTCTTCCCATAATAAAATATGCGGTCACAGCCTTCGTACCGTCCGCACTTCTACCAATAATAATTCCACGTCCCGGGTAGGAATTACTCTGTAATTCTTTTTCAAGATTCAACATTTCCATGAATATTCTCCTCCACAAGTATTCTAGTAACTGATCAAATCACATAATTAACAGATTATATCATCATATGATTACCGATTACTACGCGCTATGCGCTCTCACAACTATTATATAAAAAATAATGATGTTTTTCCAGTCTTATTTGTGGTATATTATAAATAACTATTTAACCATTTTCATACATGGTTTTATATTTATCTGAATACGGAGGAAGAAACTATGAAAAAAAAGCATTTATGCCTTGTGTTAACGCTTATCTTTGCGTTGTTACTTGGCGGATGTGCCAGCGGTGAGACCGCAGACAAGTATGTAGGAGATCTGATCACTTCTATCAAAAAAAGAGGATCCGTCTTCTTTATCTTCTTTTTCTGGAACAGGGAATTTCAGATGAGAACGAAACGTATGTACTTCAGTTTCCGGACGAGCTAAAAGATTCTTATCTTAAGTTCCTTCAGGCATCATTTAATGCCGTAGAATTTGAGATAAATGGTGCTAAAAAAATTGACGATGAACGTTATTCTGTGCAACTTACTTTTACTCCACTGGATATTGAAGCAACTACAAAAGACACTTGCGAAAAATATAGTCCGGCCATCTCTTCTACAGATTTGAATACTGAGATGACAAAGCTTCTCGAAAAAGCAACGGAAGCTGTAAAAAGCTCTCCTTCTTACGAGGACTCCACTCAGCTTACACTGGAGGTTAAGAAGTCAAAAGACGGTTACAGCCTTGATGACGAGCAGTTACAGAAATTATTCTCTGCTACTATGGATAACATTATGGCACCATATGACAGTGTATGCGAGATACTGGACGCTCAGGATTATCTCACATCCTGTCTGAATGCACTGTTTAAAAATGATGTAGCCGAATATGCAAAACATACTGGCGAGGACGAGTCTTCTGTCCAGTCTCAATTAGAAAGTTCTATGTACGCTCCACCGGAAGAGCTGAGTGCCTCATACACAGATCGTTATAGCGCTGCGCTGAAAGCAATCTGTAATAACTGTCAGTATTCTGTTGGAACACCAAAGAAACAGGACGGATTATTTAATTACATTATTGATGTAACTGTAACTCCAAACACAAGTTTCCAAAGTGCTATGAACGAACTCGAAACCGGAACTTACTATTCTGAAGAAGAAGTAGATCGTGCTCTTGTAGAATTGATGGAAAAATACGCTGCTGCACCAACTTATGGTGCACAGACAACGGTTACCGTTTCTCTGAACTTCAAAACACTGGCAGCAGCCGGTGCCGAAGATTCTGAGATCACTTCATTAATTGATACCATACTTCCAGTAGAATAGAGCATTCAGAATAAAACTGTATAAAAAGAACCTGCCCCAAAATTGTGAGGCAGGTTCTTTTATACTTATATCACTATGGATCCAATATTGAATCTATTTTGTCAGAAGCATCATAATATCATTGCTTCTCTGAACAAATGCTGTCATCTCTTCTGGATTTAATGGCTTATGTGCCAGCATAGCCAGATCATACAACTGCTTGCAGATCAAAGATGTATTTTCTCCATCTTCATGTTTCTGTACATACTGTACCAGTGGATGATTTGCGTTCAGGATCAGGGTATTCTCTCCACCCATATCCATTCCCATGGAATCCATTCCATACATCTTCATCATCTCCTGCATACGGCGGCTCTGCTCTGATAATGTCATAATAGAAGCTACATTGCTGTCTTTCAGTTTCTCAACTTTCACATCCAGCTTGTCATTACCAAGCTCTTTGCGGAATGTTGCAGTCAGACTGTCTACAGTCTTCTGGAATGCTTCCTTTTCGTCTTCAGCAACTTCCTCTTTTGCATTATCTGTAACATCTGCATCAATTCTCTGGAACTGAACATTCTGATAGCGCTGCTCAAGCTGTGTAATGAACGGAGAATCAATGTTGTGTTTCAGTACAACTGCATCCTGTCCCTGTGCACGGAACATATTGATATACTGACTCTGCTGAATCTCATCTGTTACATAATAGATAGTTGTCTTCTTCTCTTCTGCATTTTCCTCGGCATTGTCTGGTGCCGCATTTTTATCGAGTTCTTTCAGCTCTCCACCATTTGCTTCTACGCAGTCTTTCAGTGTCAGATATTTTCCGTCGATATCCTTAAAGAGAACTGCATCTTTCATCTTGTCACAGAACTTCTCATCTTTCAGACAGCCAAATTTTTATAAATGGACTGATGCTGTCCCAGTATTTATCATAATCTTCACGTTTTTGTCTTGCACATACCTGCAAGCTTGTCTGCAACTTTCTTGGAAATGTACTCAGCAATCTTGCCTACAAATCCATCATTCTGAAGAGCGCTACGTGATACATTCAGTGGAAGATCCGGACAATCAATAACTCCCTTTAATACCATCAGGAATTCAGGAATGACTTCCTTAATATTATCTGCAATAAATACCTGGTTATTATACAGCTTGATCGTTCCTTCAATAGAATCATATTCTGTATTAATTCTCTCAGGAAGTACAGGATACCTTTTAAGTTGAACGGATAATCCATGTTCAGATGAATCCAGAACAACGGCTCTTTATAATCCAGAAATACTTTGCGGTAAAACTCTTTTGTAGTCCTCATCACTGCACTCATTCGGATGTTTTGTCCAGAGCGGATGAATATCACTTAAGGATTCCGGACGCTTTTAATCTTTACTTTATCTTTTGCAGGTGATACTTCTACAACTTCTTTTCCACCATTTTCATTCTCTTTTTTTCTTCGGTCTTGGCATCTTCATGAATGTGCTCAACAACCTCATCGTCCTCTTTCAGGTCTGCCTCGTCAATTGTCTCATACTCTGGCTCTGCATTTGCCTTTGATAAGAAAATCTCTACCGGCATAAAGGAACAATACTTCTGGATAACTTCTCTTACACGATACTCGTTCGCAAACTCCAGACAATCATCGTTCAGATACAATGTAATCTCAGATCCTACAGTCTGCTTGTCTCCTTCTGTCATCTCGTATTCCGTTCCACCATTACTTACCCAGCGTACCGGTGTTGCTCCGTCTTTGTAAGATAATGTGTCAATATGTACTTCATCTGCTACCATGAATGCGGAATAAAAACCAAGACCGAAATGACCGATCATATCGTCTTCTGTTGTCTTGTCTTTATATTTTTCAAGGAACTCTGTAGCTCCTGAAAATGCAATCTGAGTAATATATTCTTCGACTTCGTCTGCTGTCATACCAAGACCGGTATCAATGAATTTCATAGTTTTTTCTTCCGGATTCACTTCTACATGAATTGATGCCTTATAATCATCTGGTAACTGGTATTCACCCATTACATCCAGTTTTTTTCAATTTTGTAATGGCATCACAGCCATTGAAATCATCTCTCTGACAAAAATGTCATGGTCAGAATATACCCATTTTTTTAATAATTGGGAAAATGTTTTCACTGCTGATTGAAAGACTACCTTTTTTTGTTCCATTCTAATCACTCCTGTTTCTGATATTTTAAGCTGATTTAATCATTTGTATTTTTGATGCCAGGGATAAAATCGAAACCTACATGAACTTACTCATAAGTAAGCAAATACAAAATCTTGAAATCTCCCCGATTAAATCTATGATAATCCCTTGCTTTTTAAAAGTCAATAGAAAATCAGCACTCTTTTTAATCGAGTGCTAACAATTCTGTGAATTTTATTAAGAAATAATAAACTTCCTTACGTTCATAGTTTGTTCATGTTTATTTTAAAATTCTTTCATCTCTTTAACATTGTTTCTCCACAACTCTTACATATAATAAAATCATCAACAACAGAAGTTCAGTAATACATTTTGAATAAACTTTTTCATAATACGTGCCGGTGCCGCTTAGCGGTTACCCGGCATCCTCCCTTTTATGAACCTTTATATATTATTTTTCGTCTGTCTGTTCCTCTTTCGCACTGTCTTTTTTTTTGCGTCTACACAATACCACACCGGTCATTATTAATAGTATTGTTATTATACTTCCAATCACAATCCATTTCAACATGGCAAAATGACGGTTTTCTTTTTTTCTCCTTGCCGATTTTTCTGCTCCTTTTCTGTCTTTCCAGATAATATTTTTTGAATTGGCGCTGCCGCCTTTTCCAATATCGTCTTCTCTGGAACAATTTCAAATGATATGTTTTCTTCTGCTTCATTCCCTGCCAGATCCGCTGCTGTCACGCTTACTTCATATTCGCCTGGATTTGTAATCTGAAATGTATACTTCCGTCTTCTTTTTTTTTTAATGTCTGCCTTTTTCCATTAATCAACACTTCTTCTATCCAGTCTTCTTTTTTTTCTGGAATCTACTTGAAAGTTCAGGATTCCTTCATACTGTGCCCCTTCCTCTACCTGATAAAACTGAATCTTCGGAGGAGTGTGATCTATTACGAATTCCGCTCTTGCCACCGCTTCATTTCCTGCGGCGTCTATGGCATTTACCTGTAATGTATGACGCCCCTCCGTATCAATCTCTGTCCCAATCGGATATAACCTTCCGTCCCTCTGGATCTGATGGACAAATGTCGTAAAGTCCTTGATAAATACATCCACCGGATAATCCCATGAAAACTTTTTTCAGATACTTTCCCTGCAGTTCGTCCACCATCTTTATCACTGGATTCTTAGTATCAATCATAAATTGCAGGAAATGTTCTGACTTCTGTTTTGCCTTATCCACAGCCTGTACACTGGTTTTATAGATTCCATCTTCCTGAAATGTCTTTACAAGACTTGCGGATTCGTTCTTTAAACTCCACTTTTCTTCCGAATCTATGACCTCCGTTTTTTTCTCTCCTTCCGGTTTTTCATAATCAATCACTGCCCGACAGCTTTCTAATTTATTTTCATCAGTTGCCTGGTATTCTATCGTCACGGGCTGACTGGTAATCAGATAATCGGCTGCCCCTGTTAAACTTACTGTCGGTGCCAGACTGTCAATGAATAACTTCTGCGTTTTCTCCGTTTTATTACCTGCCTGATCTGTGACAGTCACTGTTACCGGCACACCTTCTCCACTTTTTGAAGTCTGTGTGATCAAAAACTCCGACTGATTCTCCTTTGATTTTCCAATAATTTTATTCCCAACATAACATGTGACCGTATCAACCTGGCTTCCCCATGCACCATCTTCTGATACCACACGAATCCACGCTTCCTTCTGATACCAGGTAGAAAATCCTTCCGGCGCCTCCAAGGTCACTGTCGGACTTTGTGTATCTATCCGTATTTCTATTGTCTCATCATATTCCGGAATCACATTGCCTTCTTCATCTTCCATAAAGACATGTAAAATATTTTTTCCTTCCTCAAATACTTCACCCTCAAGAGAAATCTTGGTTTTCTGCTCTTCTGCTTCTTGTGATACTATGTATTTTATTCTCCCCTGTAACAAAGTATCTTCCCCATGTTTTAATTCGTACACAGTTGTTCCATAGGCGCCATTATGTGTGATCATAACGGACGGCTTTGATAGATAATATCCATTTTTTCCATCAGCCTTGGAGATTTCCAGCTCATATCTCTTAATCTCGGGCTGCTCCGGTTCCTTGTCTTTATCCCTTCTTCTCCTCCTGGCTTCTCTTGTTCCTTGTCTTCTCCATTAGTTCCAGCTGAATTTTCCGATTCTGTTGTCTTTTTCATGTTTTTTTCTGCCTCATTCTGCGCATAAATAACTGCCTGCTGTGTATAAATCATTGCCAGGACTAATATCAATAACGCTCCGGTTCTTATCTTCCTACCCATACATTTTTCTCCTTCCATGACTATTCCGTATTCCTGTGCCAATTTTTGAAATTCTGTTTCTTCCTTAATTTCCGGGATTTGATTCAAATACTCTTTTACTGTCTGTGCACAGATTTCTCTGAAATATCTGAATCTGAACACTGCATACGCATATAAAGAATTCTAAGCTGCTTTGAGTCTTTTAATTCTTCCGCTCCTTTCCTGCATATTTCAAGTGCCTGATCCTTTAAGCCTTTTTCTCCCTGTATTTTCACAAGCTTCTGATAAATATCTTCTTTCTTCGACTCCTCTTCCCACTCAAGCATATCTGTATACATTTCCAAAGCCATATCCCAGTCTCTTGCCGTTTCAGCCGCAGAAGCCATATAAGAAGTACATTCTTTTACCAATCTCTCCTCTGGCTTCTCATCCAGAATTTTCTTACCAATTCTTAAGATTGCTTTTGCATGTTCTTCCGATTCCTCCACTGCATAGCCCCGAATCAGACAGCGCTCATAATCCAGCCTTGAATCGTCCGGCATCCACTCCTCGATTTTCCTGAATATGTTCTCTATTTTCTTTTCATTTGCATATTCCTTTTTCTCATTGCTGCTCTCTTTTATCTTCTATCCCAGCCACATACCGCACTAATGCAGCCAGATTTTCCGACATCTGATCTTCTCCGGCATCTTCAAATGCCTGAATACTTTTTCGTAATCTTCCAGCTCCAGAAAATACAACAATCCCATGGATCTCTGTGCTTCTACGAATGCTTCGCGCTCTGAAACTTCTGACATATTTAAACCGTCTGAACTTTCCATCTTAAGTTCTGTGTTCTTCTCATCTCCTTTTTTTTCTGAATGCCCCGGACACTTACTGCGGCTACGAATACACAAATACTTATCATTGCCATAACCGTTCTTTTTTTTTTTCGTCCATATTCGTCTATCTTTACTTTTTCTTCTCTGTTACATTTGAATTTCTTTTTGAATTTCGGACATCTGCTTAAATGCCCGTTTTGAATGCCCATCCAGGCATCTGGATATTATTTTTTTTTGAAACTTTACCGTCTCCCGTCTGGTCAATTCCGGGATCGGGTCTGTTACTGACAACAGGTACTGAATTGTCCTGCCTAGTCCGTATATATCTAATTCAATGCTGGCAGCCTGATAATAATTGACTTCAGGTGGAAGAAAGTTCTCCCTCACACTTCTTCGATTCATCTGAACCAGCATTTTTTCATTGATTCCACACTCATATCAAGAAAATGTAGTGTCATATTCTCCGTGACGATCACGCTGTACGGATTCACATACTGGTAACAAGGGTTTCCCCGGCACTTATGTATGCACTCCAGTTGATCTGCAAGATCACGGATCCATAAAAATAATTGTTTTTTTGTAAGGTTCGGGTGATATTTCAACCACTGAATAAGTGACTTTCCTTCTACATAATCAGAGCTGATATAACATTTTTGATTATGTTCGATCAGGCGAAGCACCTCGTAACCTTCCCTTTCGCCCATCCGCATTCCTCCCATCTGTATTACTTTTTTGGAATTATCGGTGTGATTTCATATTGTGACAAATTCTGATTCTCTTCGACCTGGCAGAAGTTTTCTCAGATAAATTAGAGTGATTATTATCATACGCGAAAAAAGAGAAAAAAATGCAAGAAACATTTTGTTGCATTTTCCTCTTTTTATTCATAATTTTTCTTTTTTAAGCAGCCTGCTTAGTCTGTTGCGCCTCCTCAGCTTGAACCGGCTCCTGCTGTACAGGCATAACAGTGTTTATCCATCCGGATTTTCCGGACTGTGTAAGGTTTTCCTATCCAATCAGCTATGGTCTCCTTCGAAAAGATTGGAAGCCCTGCTGCCAGGTTAAAATCACAGTCATACAGCTTTCCGTCATAATCTACCGAAATCTGAAAACGACACATCAAAGCTTCCACCGTTGCCGGGTTGAAAGCATCATACAACTTCTTCATATACCCAGAAAGATTCCCGGATCTTCGAAGAAATGCTCCAAATCGTCCCATTGGATTGTTGTAAAGTGTATACAGGGAATTGAACACAATTCCAAAATCTGCTGCCAAATGCTCTTTATACTCTAGTTCCATAGCGGTCTGATCCGGTGGGAAAAAGGCTCCCGCCGGATTGTACACCATGTTCAGCACCAACTCAGGATTCTTTCCATAACCAAGTGTATTTAATTTCTGTAATACCTGTATTGCCCCGTCAAATGTACCGGTTCCCCGTACTCGATCCATCTGATCTGCCCTATAATAAGGCAGGGGAACATACAATTTCTACTTTCTGTCTGGCATAAAAATTCAATCAAATGTTCATATTCCGGATTCAACAGAACTGTCAGATTGGTTCGCACAATCACATGACTACAGACTTTACATGCCTCTGTAACAAGCCATTCAAAATCCGGATTCATCTCCGGCGCTCCCCCTGTAATATCAATGGTCTGCACTTGTTGTTCTCTTGCAAATTGAATACAATCTGCCATCACTTCCCGGGACATCACTTCCGTCCGGTTCGGTCCTGCACATACATGACAATGCTTGCACGCCAGATTACAGACACGGCCAATATTCATCTGAAGCACATCCAACCTGTCTGCTGTATTCATCATCTCTGGATCAATCTGTGTCTGAAACACAGGAATCTGATCCAGATCATGAAAATCATTAATTATCTCATCCATAAAAACCTCTTCATATATCTGCTAGAATATATCTGCTAGAATATCTCTTTTAGTATAGTGATACTATCTTTTTACGACTTCCGGACAGAAATCAAATAACAATCCTTCATCCAGAATCTTCTGCATCTCTTCCGGCTTGGAAATATCATGCTTTAACAGCCCTTTACAATTACAGACAGCATATTTTTTCCTGGAATTTCTGTAAAAATTCTGCACGTTTTGCATTCATAATATCCTTCTGCCCCATATGCTCCACTTCGCAGTGTCCATATTTTAATCCAAGAACGATCATTGCTCCGACAACAGCACCACAAGTCTCACCAAGACCCATACCGCCGCCAAATGCTGCAGACATCTTGTAAGCTTCCTCTGTTGTAATTCCAAGCTCCTCTGCAAATGCTCCAACTACAACTTGTGAGCAATCAATTCCTTTCATAAATAACTCTGCAATTTCTTTTTTTTCTCCATAATATTTCTCCTTTCGTGTCATTTTCAAGAATATTTACGGCTCCAGATAGCCCCGTATATTTTTTAAGAAGTCCATATCCAGATATGCATTCAACTTTTTGAATGTGGATTCATTGAAAATCAACTTATCCGGCTGCTGGTATTGAACCCATGCCATAGCACACCATGTAATCCCGCGCAGACATGTGATTGGAATAAATGCATGAGTATGCTCCCGGATCATATCTGTCTTAAACCGATTTCCCACCGCTTTGATGTATGCATCAATAAACTTCTCCATCTCTTCTGAGGTAAGAATGACATCTGTCTTCCAGAATGTAGTCGTAGGTGCCAGGAAATGTCCCAGATCCTGGGCGGGATTACCAAATAGCGGCTTCTCCCAGTCAATCAGGTAATTGGACTTTCCTTCCCCGTTGATCAGGAGATTCGTAGAATTTAGTTCTGTATTAATGCAGCATTGATAACCACTTTCAAGCTGGATTTCTGCTTCCCGTTTCCAGCCAAGATCCAAAAGTTCACGGATATATGTTTTTTTTCTCTCCATCTCTAATGGTGATTCCAGATAGACCTTGAACATCTCCTCGCACTCCTCCAGAATCGCTTTCAATGGATTCTGTGGGTGTATAAGGATTTCTTCACTCTCTGGAATCGGGACACTGTGAATGTCTGCCAAACATGGGGCTGCCAGCATCAATTCTGTATGATAATCCATTGCATGACCCGGAAGGTATTCCATGACCAGAACGCCATGCTCCAATATTTTTTTTTTGCTGCCATCTACATAAAGCACTTTTGGCGTCCTGCCAGAGCCTTCCATTAATCTTAACGCATGTGCTTCATATTCAATCTGATGCTCCAGATGCATCTGGCTTCCACAATTCACACGAAGTAGTAATTTCTTTCCTGTCACAGGGTGTGTAAATGCATAATTAACATTATACTCTCCCTGTGCCAGCAATTCGTAATTTTCCATCTTCTCTTTTGGCAATCCCAGTGCTTCTCTGTACTCTTTATTTTTCACATATTCTTCCAGACCTCTGATCCGCTCCATAGATTTTTTCCTCTACCTTGATATTTTTATTTCTTGAAATCCACTGCTATATTTTTACCTTACGTCTCGGTACATCTTTGATATTCGGTCAATTGGTACCCCGTCCCGATACATCTTGCGAAGCCGATTCATTTTCCACATAACCTTAAGTTTCGGGATCGTCTTTTGGGGAAATCTGCGGTCAGATGTATAAATTCTGTGCTTTGCGATTCCAAGTTTTACCCCCATTTCCTTAAGAGTCAGTGAAAACTGATAATCTTCCATGATCGGAAGGTTCGGGAACATTCCCGCCTTAAAGAACAGTTCTCTGTCTATGAAGATTCCCTGATCTCCAAACATGACCTTGCGGTCTTTGATCCGGTGATTGGAAATGACACGGCACGTCCACATAAAGAAATGCTTTGAATGAAATGCAATTCCAAAACACCCTGCCAGATGGTCTTTCATCACATAACGAATCTCCGCCAGCGGATGCTTCGGAAGCTCGCTGTCACTATGCAGGAAAAACAAAATATCCCCGGAACTTTCTTTTGCTCCCAGATTCATTTGATTTGCCCGGCCTTTTTCTGAATGAAGTACACGGAACCTGGAATCAATCATTGACAATGTCCGGTCTTTGCTTCCGCCATCTACAAAGAGAATTTCACATTTGTCCAGAAGAGGACTCAACTGTTTTTGCAGTGATTTTATCGTGGATTCTTCATTATAAATCGGAACAATAATAGAAATCTTCTGTTTTTTTCAGAAGATAACGTCCAGTCTCACTTTTCTGCAATTCCAGAGTTTTACGCATCCGGTTTCGAAATTTACTAATATCTTCTTTCTCATCTATATCATGAAGCGTTCTTGCAAAACCAACTGTATAACCAGCCTCAAAAGCTGCTTTTGCTGTATTTTCCAAAACACTTGCATGGCTGTAAGTCTGTTTTTCAAACACCTCTCTCACTGGCTTCTTCATACCTACAAGATAATATCCACCGTCCTGCGTTGGTCCCAGAACAATGTCATGCACATCTAACAGACGAAATGCATAATCTAAATCTGCCTGCTTAATTTCCGGCACATCCGTTCCAATCAACACACAGGATCCATAATCTTTGGCAAGAACCCTTTGGATTGCCATGTACATTCTCTCTCCCAAAGATTCCCCCATCTGCGGAAAATAAATCTTGTCATCCCCAAATATATTCTTTAATGCAGCTCCTTTATTGTCCGGAGTGTAACAGATATAAAGATCCGCCTGTGTTTTTTGACATTGCCCGGCAATATCTTTCAAAAAGCAAGTGTGCAGCCCGGCACATTCCTCCGGCGAAAAATATGGCATCAGCCTTGTCTTTGTCTGCCCCGCCACCGGAACTCTTGTAAATACAATGATTGCTCTTCTCATCTTTTATCCCCATTCTTTTGTTGAATTGTCACCTGGTACGGAGTCATTTTTTAAACAAATGGAACTGTTCAGAGCCAACTTCCAAAATGCTACGCATTTTATACCTGTTTTTTGAAATTTTGCTTGGCTCTGAACAGTTACAAATTATGTAAATTTCGTCTTCGCACGGTTGATCATGGATTTCTTCACATCCGGCTTTTCATAAGTCTTTAAAATCTCTGTCAGGAGATGTCTCACGTTCTGACAGCCTCCACGAGTCAGATTGCCGGAGCAGGAAGCACAATAACTATATACTTTTTCCTCTCCTGCAAGTGCAGATGCCATGTGCTTTGCAATTTCCGGTTCTTTCACCGGTGCACAGCCTCCAAGACCACAGCACTGTACTCCTTTTACCGATTCCAGACTTCCCTTCACGAATCGCTCTGCTGATGCAAGAATCTCTCTTTTCTCACGATCCGGACAAGGCAAAAATACTTTGCCGGACTCCAGATTCTTCTCACCGATCCCTAGTTCTTCAAGTTTTGCATAAATGTCTGTCACTTTAACCTTCAAATAGGGTTTCAAAAATGTATAACAGTTCGGACAAAGCATGATAACCTCTTCCACGCCTCTTTTTTCAAACTCATCATTAATACGCTGTATAATTCTCTTTTTCATCAGCTTCCAGTCCAAGCTCCGCAATCGGCTTTCCACAACAGTCATAGGCAACTCCGATTCCATGTTCTTTCAGAAGCTTCACAAGCTTCTTCATTGTCTTTGGATAAAAAGAAGGAAAATTACACCCTGGGAAAAGGATGCATTTTCCAGTTGCATTACGATAATTTTTATAGATATAATCTTTCTTTTTTTCTTTTTAAGAGCATTCCATACCCTTTTTCACGAAATGTCCCTTCTGCCTCCCGGACATTTTCCCGGCGAAGCTTTAGAATATAATCCCTCCCGTCAATCCCAATCGGGCAGACTTCTGTACATTTTCCACACAAAAAAGCAATGATAAGATAATTCCTTCAGCTTTTCAGTGTCCCCAATATCAATGCCATATTTTTTCAGAAACTCACAATGCTTCTGACAGACATGGCAGTGTATACACTCTGACACATCATTTTTTACTCTTCACTTTGTTCCTCCTGCACATAATGCTTCTTCAAAAATGCACCAAGCCCCATAACAACTACTGCCAGTACAAGTGCAATCCCTATATAAAGGATCCGGTTCTCTTTGTCTGCAAGTCCGGCTGTTCCAACCGTATACATAGCCGTTCCTGGCAGCATAAAAATCAGAGAACATATAGAATATGTGGAGAATTTGATATCTGTTACCCCGTAGGCAAAATTCTGAAGATTATATGGGAACAGCGGAACCAGTCTTGTAATCATAAGAATAAAAAAATCTCGTTACTTCCCGTCTCATCAAACAGCCATTTTTTTTCAGATATTTATTTTTCATTGCCATCGGTTTGATACTGTCCTGAAGGAAAAATCGTCCCACAACAAATGCGACCATTGCTCCAAGCGTTGTCGCAACTGAGCAACAGATCGTTCCAAGTACCGGTCCAAATACCAGCCCCGCAATACTGCAAAATGTCACTCCTGGAAGTGCCAGAACGACACAACTTACAATCGTAAGCACTGTGTAGATCAACACCGCCAGAAGAAGATTATCCTGTACCATATTTTCCAAAAATTTCAAATTCTCTGTATTTCCCAGGTAGGCAGACCACCCGAAAATGTGATTGAGTACCAGAATCACAACAATAATTCCGATAAATATCCACATTTTTTTATTTTTCATTCTTCGTTATCCCCACTGCAATACCATTTCTCACAATCACCGTAATATACTTTGCTATACCATAAACCGCATTTTTCTGAAACTGCATATTGTGATATTTGTTTTGCAGCTTTTCCCCGTAGGAAGCTCTCCTACTGTTGTATGCTGACAGAACCTTGAAATTATAAGAGCCGGGAGTTCCCCCTCCGGCTCTTATGAACTGATTTTCTACAAATTTACTCTGTCACGAATGCAGCAGATACGTCTCCGTCTTTTGCACCATTCTCAATAATGTAAAGGTTATCTAAATCAAAGCCAGCGTCTTTCAGGATAGAGATTCCTGTCTTAGCACACTTGTTTCCGCTGTAGCAAAGAAGATATACTTTCTTAGAAGAATCCATCTTCTCTGTTGCCAGTTTGTACATAGCTGTCTGAGCATCTGCACTTTCAACCTCTTTTTAATCCGCACTGGAAAGATCCTTTTTAAGTGTCCTGCTTTGTATGTATCATCATCACGAACATCCAGAATCTGAACATCTTTGTCATCTACTGCTGCAACTGCATCTTTTCCAGATACATACTGCCAGTCGATGTTCTCTTCTGTACGGTCTGTTGTAAGAGCTCCGCTTACGTCAGCAAGTGCTTTTTGCCCCACCCTCTACTGTGTAGATAGATGTTGACTCGATTCCTGCATCTCTTAATACACCTGTTGCTTTTTCAGCTCCACGCTTACCACTGTTACAGATGATGTAGATATCTTTTCCATCGTTCAGGTTCTCTTTTGCGTAATCTGTCATAGCGTCAACTAAGGAATCATCCTCTAATGGGAAGATTGGGCACCACTCAGAATTCTTAACTCTTCCAGTCACATAGTTATCCCACTCTCTTTACATCGAGTACGTGAACTCCGTCAGCTTTCGCTGTATCCTCAGCAGATACATACTGATACTCATCGTCTGCCAACTCTTTTTTCTCCTCTGTTTTTGTATCTGTAGACTCTGTCTTTGTCTCAGATTTTGTGTCAGAGCTGGAGTTTGATCCGCATCCTACAACCATAGATCCTGTCATTGCTGCTACTAATAATAATGTTACGACTCTCTTTTTCATGTTTTTAATCTCCTCAAATGTTTTATTTTAATTTTTAGAACTCTAATTTCTTTACGATGTTTTTCATCTGTACACCGTGAACCAGACTTGCACCGCCACGGATTGCTGCTGCCACATGGACAGCCTCTGTCATCTGCTCTTCTGTTACTCCCTTATTCCGACAGTCATTGGTATAAGAATCAATACAGTATGGGGACTGTACCGTGTGTGCCACAGCAAGTGCAATGAGAGATTTCTCTCTTGCTGTCAGTGCACCTTCTTCAAACACTGCATTATAGTAGCTGAAGAACTTCTCTGCTAACTCCGGTGCTTTTTCCCCAATGGTTCCAAACTTCGCCAGATCTTCCGGATTGTAGTAAGTATCCATTTCATATCCTCCCTTTTTTTATTTTGGACTGTCTGTCCATATATATTTTCTCAGCATAAAGATCAGTGCCGAGAGGGCAAACAAAATCATAAGCGCGGTCACAAATAACTTTGCACCGCCGGTCAACATGCCGCCAACGTAAGAGTACACAATTGTTGCCGGAAGCTGTCCGATTCCTGTTGCAATAAAGAATGACATAAATGACATAGATGTCAGTCCTGCCGCATAACTTACAATATCGAACGAAATAAATGGAAGCAGACGGCAGATCAGGATTGTATTCTTTCCGTAACGTTCAAAAAATGTATCAATCTGAGCCAGTCCGCTCTTGCTTGTAAGTTTCTCTGCCACATCACGTCCCAGAATTCTTGCAATGTAGAAACATGCAGCTGCTCCTGCCATAGCACTTGTCCAGGAAAGGATTGCTCCCTGCCACCATCAAACAGATTCGCATTTGCGAATGTGAGCAAAAATGCCGGAAGCGGTGCTGCTATGGACTGAAAGATCATCAGTAAAAATGAGATTACAGCCGCATATGCTCCATAAGATGCCACAAAATCACGTACAACCGTAAAGTCTCCGCTTGCAAACATGGCAAATACCTTGTTCATCATTTTATTGACACCTGGGACTAAAAAATACACAGCGACTGCTGCAATCACTGCGATTAATAATACAACTTTCCCCAGCCAGTTCTTTTTCTCTTTCATATCTTTAAAATTCCCCTCTGAAATATGTAATGTCTGTTCATTTTATCAACAACTTTCTAACACGTCAAATTTATAATCTTTAACAACTCTATGTTATAAATCAGTTACGTTAATAGTACCTTTTTGTACTATTCTCGTCCAATTGTTTTTATTAATATTTTCTATTAATCATTTGTTCTATCTATATATTCCTATAATAGAAAAAGTATGTTTTATTATTTTTTCATATAAAGTTCTGATAAAAATAAAGAAACCTCTATCACGCTTTCCTTTTTTATTGCATTGATAGAGGTTTCCAATTACATACTATTCATTTCACATTTTGTTACAAAATAAAAAGCTTATTACTGTACCAATTCCGGATTGGACACACTGACTTTATGGTCATACCATTTACCCTTTGTTCCAATCAATGCCAGATCAAATTCATCATCCAGTGTCGGTACCGGTACGTCAAAGGAATATACTTCCTCTGGCGCGGAACCATCAGAATAAGTAATCTCTGTTGTCTCTGACGGATCAATCAGATCTGCCCCGTCTTTCTGTGCATCTTCTGCTGAGCCTAAGAATAACTGTACGATATTTTTTTAGAATTCAATGTGATATGTACTGTCATCTTACCATCTTTAACAGTCAGCGTTGCTTTTCCGTCATTATAGTCCGGATTCTCGTGGAACATACCGCTGTCTGTATTAAAATCTACCTTATAAGTTCCATCTTCCAGCTCAGGCTCCTTCGCATCTTTGCTGTCAGTCTTTGCTTCTGACGCATCATCTTTGGAAGCTTCTGTTTTTGTGTCATCTTTCTTATCCGTATTACTTCCGCATCCGGCAAGCATTGTCATTGCCATACTGGCGGAAAGTAATAAAACTAATAATTTCTTTTTTTAACATGTCCATTCTCTCTTTTCTAATTATTTTTTCTTTATAATTGTACTCTGAAAATCTGACCTGTCAACTATTTAGCTTCAATTGCAGCTTTTGTATGTGCTACATAAATCTGCTGAATTGCATCAATCTCTCCAAGACCTGCAATCTGTGATTCTACACTGTCAAATGCTTTTGACGCTTCAAACTGGCACTTCCATGAATCGTCATCGTCTCCTGCCATATCATTGTTCGCATGATCTCCTGCAACAACCATCAGTGGACGAAGGATTACTTTCTTATATCCGGCCTCTTTGATTTTCTCAATGACTGCCTGACACTCTGTATCTTCCGGCTCACCTTCTACAGTTCCGATAAATACATTCTTATATCCAAGCTGCTCCATCTGTGCCTGCATCTGATCATAACTTACATTTGCAACGTGTGAAGTTCCATGTCCCATGAATACAAATGCGGTTCCATCTTCGGCTGCTGCATCAATGCTGTCATAGTTTGCTGTCTTAACTGCTTCGTCTGTGATTGCTTTTGCAACTGCTTCTTTGTCTGCATTGATAACTGTTGCATCTGCTCCAACTTCGCCGAGAAGAGGCTCAGCAATCTTTACAGATTCAAATTTATCTTTATATTTTTCCACTGTCTCTGATAACTCATCATACTCTGCACCATGCATCAGATGTGTCGGCTGAACAACAAGGTTTTTTAACTCCATTGTCTACTGCACGCTCCAGTGCCTGCTCCATGTTGTCAATCTTCTCATCATCACGGGCCTGTACGTGATTGATGATGATCTGTGCTGTAAAGGCACGTCTTACTGACCAGTCTGGATTAGCAGCCTGAAGTGCTTTCTCAATTCCACCGATGTCTTTTGCGCGGCTGTCATTGAATGATGTACCGAAACTTACAACAAGAAGTTCATTCTCACCAATCTCGTCCTGATTTAACGGATCATCTTTCGAAGCGTCACCTGTATCTCTTCCGAAGTAATCAGGATCTGCGTTCTCACCTTCTACTAATTCTTTTTTGGGCATCTGTTAATGCGTCCCAGGCTTCCTTAGCTTCTTTGCACTGTTCATCTGTCTTGTCAGTTCTCTCCTGAACATAGATATCATCAATCAGTTTTGCCACCTTGTCTGCTGCCTCCTGATCGCTGTCCTCCTTCGTATCCTCTGTCTTTTGCATCACTCTTTGCGTCAGAACTTCCTGAATTTCCTCCACATCCTGCAAGCAGAGACATACTCATAGCTGCAGTAAGTAATACGACTACCAATTTTTCTTCATCTTTCCATCCTCCATTTTTTTTCTAAGATACAAAATAATTTTTTTCCGGAGGTTTCTTATTACATAGAAATTCATATAATAAAAAATCCCTGCCATAAAAAATGAACAGAGAGTACGCAAAACAAACTATTGACGAAATTATCTTCCTTCCGTCAAATAGCCTTTCTATGTATTTCGTACTGCCAATTCCTCGTGGCCTGAACTTTTTCGTTCCTGTACTGCGAAAGGCAGGTCTCCCGGCTTATTGCTCAGGCGCTCTAAAATCAGCCTTCCCGGTCTCCCAGTGGCATGTAGGATTCAAAGCTCGCAAAACACGGTGACGAGTTCGTACAGGATTCACACCTGTTTCCCTTTTCATCAGCCAGATAAATAACTTTTTTATAATATCTTTCTCTGACTGACACCTCACACATTTTTTATTCTTTTGTATCTTTAACTATTACTTTTTTACAATCTAACACATCTGATAATTACTGTCAATACATCAGCCTGTCAGACTGTATTCCATATTGGTTTCTCACTTCCATTACGGTCGGGATAAAATCCGGTCGATTTCTCTGGAAGCCTCACTCTTTGTCAGTGTATGTATGTCCATTTCCATAGAAATATTCTTCTGTTGCATAAGCCTTGTGAGAAATGCGATCTGTTTTGCGGTTATCGGTTCTTTTTTCTTCACCTTATATGCCAAGGACTGTGGTTTAAAAACCTTCGGTTCCTTTTCCTCATAAAAATGTGCCATAGACTGATACAGTTTTGCGGTTGCCAGAGCATCATGATATGCCCGGTGCGCCGCTGCATTTTCGATATGATAGTATTCGCAGAGTGCGCCAAGCTTTCTGGATGGAAGGTCTGCATGAACAACTTTGGCAATCTTAAGTGTATCAATTCCCATATGATCATAGGTGTAACCAAGTTCTTTTGCTTTTGTCTTCACAAAGCTGAAGTCGAACTGCACATTATGTCCGATCAGCGTATCCTGTTCGCAGAATTCAAGGAACTCCGGCAATACTTCGCCGCAGTTCCCTGCTCCTTCTACCATATCATTTGTAATTCCGGTCAGTTGCGTAATCATCGGAGGTATCCCGGCCTCCGGTTCAATAAAACGAATAAAACGGTCAACAACTTTTCCTTCCCGTACTTTCAATGCACCAATCTCAATAATCTCATTGTGCTCCGGGCTAAGTCCAGTCGTCTCTATGTCAAATGCAACATATGATTTTAACATCTTACTTGTCCGTCTCTTTCTCGTCCATTGCTCTTACTTTGTCATTTGCATACAATACGCCGCGCATACAGCCATTGCCTTTCACATCTGGATAACCTTCCTCATTATAACAGACTGTGATCACACAGCCATTACGACAACCAGTACAAGTAAATTTCAAATCTGACATTTTCTCTTCCTCCCCCGCGCCTTTGCGGACTGATGCATGATTCATTTTTTTTTCGCTACCCACGGATTTTTTTTTTGTGCTATGCACTTCTTCAATCCTTAATATTACTAGTATAACATTTTGTTCATTTCTTAACAATGTACATATCTACACATTTTGTCTATATTTACAAATTATTTTTCGTATTTTTATCTAAAATAGACAATGATTTTTCTTGTTTTTAATATTATACTGTATTTTAGATAAAAAAGGTTAATTATTTTAAAAGGAGAGGTAATCATGAACGAAGTATTGAATAACATTTATACTCGAAGATCTATTCGTAAATTCAAAGAGCAGGACGTTCCAAAGGATCTCGTAGATGAGATTGTCAAAGCAGGAACTTACGCTCCAAGCGGCAAGAACTTACAGACATACCGATTCTATGTAATGCAGAATGCAGATTCTATCAAGAGCCTTCAGGATGTTGTAGCAAAGGGAACGGAGAACCCTGCTTACACATTATACGGAGCAAAGGCAATTGTACTTGTTGCATGTGAGAAAGAAGCTGTCAACGGAGTCAGCGACTGCTCATGCGCAATCGAGAACATGCTTCTTGCAGCACACTCACTTGGACTTGGTGCATGCTGGATCAACCAGTTAAAATACTGTGGAGACAAAGCAGAAGTTGCTGATTACCTGGAAGGTCTTGGAATTGACAAAGACATGCAGGTTGTCGGAATGGTAGGAATGGGATATCCTGATGAAGAGCGCGAGGCTGCTAAGAGACAGGATGATCTTGTTACATATTTGAATTAGTTTTTAGTTTCTTTTTTGCATATAGAAATGGAGAGTGGTTTTATTCCACTCTCCATTTTCTTATTATCATACCATTGATATGTTTTCATTTTCTAAAAAATTCAAGAATGCCTCAACAATCTATAATTCCACAGATATGTTCTGCTATTCTATTCCATGTTTTTCGGCATAACCGGTCAGGAATAATGTCAACGCTCCATCTCCCGTTACATTGCAGGCTGTTCCAAAACTATCCTGAAGTGCGAAGATTGCAAGCATCAATGCTGTACCATCATCACCAAATCCAAGAACGCCTGTAATGAGTCCCAATGATGCCATTACCGTTCCTCCCGGAACTCCAGGGGCTCCAATGGCGAAAATCGCAAGCAGGACGCAGAACAGTACCAATGTCTGAATATCTGGTAATGTACCATATAATACCTTGGACACGATCATACAGAAAAACACTTCCGTCAATACGGATCCGCACAGATGGATATTTGCAAACAACGGCACCCCAAAATCCACCATATCTTCTCTTAAAACTTTTGGATTTTCTCGCACACCGAAGCGCAACTGCAAGTGTTGCGGCAGACGACATCGTTCCAACTGCTGTAATATAAGCCGGTCCATAATGCTTTACGACTTCAATTGGATTCTTTCCAGAATAGACTCCTGCTACAACATACAGCACTGTCAGCCAGATATAATGTCCGATCATAACGATTACAACCGCACTGACAAATACCGGAAGCTGCTTTGTAATAGTTCCATCATATGATAAACAAGTGAATGTAAATGCAATAAACACTGGAAGAATTGGAATAATAATCTTTGACACAATTGCAAGTACAATATTTTGGAACTCATCTAAAATAGTAATAATCGTCTTTGCTTTTGTCCAGATTGCCGCAAGTCCGATTAAAATGGAAAATGCAAGAGCACTCATAACATTCATAATCTGCGGAATAGTCAGACCAAAAACATCTTCCGGCAATTCTTTTAAGCCTTCAATCTCTGACACAACCGGAAGATTCGGAATAATTGCATATCCCGCTCCCATAGAAAGAAGTGCTGCCAGTACAGACGACGTATATGCAACCATAAGTGCAACTCCAAGCATACGTGACGCATTATTTCCAAGCTTTGTAATAGACGGTTGCAATAAATCCGATGACAATTAACGGTACTACAAAGTTAATGACCTGTCCCAGAATATTCTTTAATGGGACAACAACACTCATTACATTTTCCGGGAAAATCTGTCCAAAGATAATTCCAATAACAATACCAATCAATAATTTCACCGGAAGACTGCTAAATATTTTTTTTTTTTTTTGTCATACCCTACCTCGCTCATTCTTCATGCTTAATAAATTTCTTCTATGTATAAATCATTCTCCTCCTTTTTATCCCAATAAAGAAATTTATTAGTTGAAAATATTATGTTTATTATACAGTTATCAAATATGTTTTGTCTACTTTTATCTTAGAAAAAGCAATTTCTTATCATAGAAAAAAGGCACATCCTTTCGGATATGCCTTAAATTCAACGTGCGCGAGAAGATTCGAACTCCCGACCTTCTGGTCCGTAGCCAGACGCTCTATCCAGCTGAGCTACGCGCACATTACTGTGTTCCGTTTCTCTTGTGTCCCTCACAGCAAAATCTATTATAGCGTAGGTCCCCCTGGTTGTCAACAAGTTTTTTCAACTTTTTCAAACTTTTTTTCACTGGAATTTTTCCACTCTTTTTTTCTCTCCAGCACATTTGCCGCCATCGTGATTGCAAATGCACATCCCATTGCAGCAATCATAGCCACTGCAAATGCCGGGCCTTTTCCTTCATTTGCCATAAACGGAGCAAGCACTGCCGGCACATAAGCGGTTCCTTTTACATTGAACAGTCCTACGATTGCTCCACCTACAGTTGCACTTGCCAGCGCTCCGGCAAAGACAATCTTGTTTGAGAACATGAATGGATAAGATGCCTCCACAAATGTTCCAAAACAAATATTGATAATGCAGCCTGGAAGTGCTACAGCCGCCTCACCTTTCTGCTTCGGCAGAATAATGTTAGCAAGTGTGATTCCTGCTGATACCATAACAAGTCCTGTCATATCAATAGCTCCAAGGAAACTAAATCCCATTTCCTCCATTTCCAGCAAGACAATAGGAAGAATTGCCGCATGGTAAACACCTCCAATAATTGCCGGCCAGATCAAAAGTCCTGCTACCGCCCCTGCAAGGAGGGCATTGTAATCAATACACATGTTGATCAGAGAACAGATACCATTTCCAATCCATAATGCTACAGGTGCAATAAGGAATTTTCCCACCAATCCAGCTGCCAGTCCACCAAGACCTCCCGAAGCAATATTAACTGTCGTACCCGGCACATTGTGACGGAAACAGAACACACTGATATAGTAAGCAAGCACACCTGCCAGGATTCCGATGATCAGTCCTCCCAGTATTCCTCCATCCACTGCCAGAATGCCGGCTACAATACCTGCAACAACTCCCACTTCATCAAGACCGGAAACCTGCTTAGCTGCAATTGCACAAATAACGATTGGAATTGAATTTACAAGTGTATCAAATACATCTGACAGACTTCCACATCCCGGAATTTTACTGCATGCCAGACAGAGTGCCATGGCAATAAATGCAGGAAGACTTGTCATCATAATTCCACGGAAATTGATGCGTTTCCATATATTTCCTTCTGCTTTTGATGCTGCATTTTCCCCTGTATTACCAATGACTGGCATATATTTAATTTTCCAGTATTTTGCAAGTGCTGTCGTAAATGCAACGGCTCTTGTACGATTCGTTGTTCCTGTTGTTCCAGATGCTGACAGAACATTACATCCCATGTTCTGCGTGAGCGCGACACCGCTTCCACCAGTTCCGGCCATTGGAATTTTGGCTCTTGCACAGGCTTCCATGGTTTGTCGGTTGGCACCGTCCGGGCTGGCACTGACGAACATTACACCGTCAATTTCACCGTCATCAATCTTCTTCGCAAGTTTTGCGTCCACCTTTTCCGCTTCTACATTAACCTCTGTTAAAGTCCCCTGAAATACTGCCTGTACTTCTGTTCCATTCCATGTGTATAAAGTTGCCGGACTGTCCGGTCCCACATTATCCAGACTGCCGGATGCCAGTACATACTGTACAAATGTGATCTCCATGTCTGCTGCCTTTGTCTGTCCGCAAATTTCTTTCATCATTGCCGGCAGATTGTTCCCACCCTGTTTATAAAGATTTCCACCACTGCTTCCTATAAATGCAATCTTTTTTTTTCCCATTCCTTTATGTCCTTTCAGTTCAAGTTGTGTTACCATGCTACCTTGCTACCTTGGTAGCGTACTAAAAGCGATGAAATCAGCTTACCATTTTAGAATGCATTTGTAAAGAGGAAAATATTATGCTACTATAAATATCTGGATTATTAAAACTATTATTTTAACGCAACATGAAAAAGGAAGAAACACTATGACTAAAAAAAAATTGCTGTAATAAATGATTTATCCGGATTTGGCCGTTGCTCACTGACAGCCGCAATTTCCGTCATCTCAGCCATGGGAATTCAAGCCTGTCCACTTCCAACCGCAATTTTAACCGCGCAGACCGGATATCCGCACTATTACCTCGATGACTATACAGATAAAATGGATATTTACCGCCAGGAATGGCAGAAAATGGGACAGCATTTCGACGGTATCTACACCGGATTCGTCGCAAGCGAAGCACAAATTGATCAGATATTCCATTTCATAGATACATTTTATACATCAGATACATTTCTTCTCGTGGACCCGGTCATGGGAGATGATGGTATAAAGTACGATATGTTTACACCGAAGTTACTGGAAAAAATGAATGCGCTGGTCGGGGAAGCGGATATTATCACTCCTAATCTGACAGAGCTCTGCCTTTTGACAGATGCAAGTTACGATACAATTATGGAAATTACCGACAAAGATATACTTATAGATGTCATTGGCGAACTGGCATCAACACTTCTTCCAGTCGATCACGATTATTCAAAAGAAATTATCGTTACCGGAATTCATTTCAATAATGAGCACGGGCAAAAAATGATGGGAAATCTTTATATTTCTCAAAAATCAAGAAAACTGTTCGCTTTTCCACATGTAGGCGGAAGCTATTCCGGAACTGGTGATCTATTTGCTTCCTGTATCGCAGCAGGAAAATGCCGCGGTGACAAAATTCCAGATTTAATTCATCTCGCCGGGACATTTTTAGAACAGGCTATTAAAGACTCTGCCGAAGAAAATGTACCATATCCAGACGGCACCAATTACGAGAAATATTTGCATTTGCTAATGATGAAGTAAAATCATTATTATTTTTTCTCGGATATCACCAGCCCCAATACAGTCAATGCGGTTCCTCCTAACATAAAAGGTGTCACTTTCTCATGAAGAATGATCACTGACACGACAATTGTAATTACTGAATCGCATAGATGTATGCACTCGTCTTTATTGCACCGAGCATCTTGACCGCATAGTTCCAAGTTACAAAGCAGACTGCACACGCTCCAATTCCCAAATATAACAGATTTGCCAGATTCAAAGGCTTAGTATACGCACTTGAATGAAACTTTGCACCGGATCCAATTAAAATAGGTATCATAAACATCAATCCATAGAAAAATACTCTTCTTGTTGTCTGGATCACATTGTAACCAAAACCACTAATTTTTTTTTGATTAATATAGAATATGCTCCCCCATACAAAAAAGATCCTGCTACACATAATAAATCCCCGATCAGATTTATCGAAACATTCTCACCACCGCCAAAACTAAGTAAAATGATTCCGGCAATGGCACACACAAATCCGAAAAAGAAATATTTTTGTAATTTTTCTTCTTTTAAAAAAGAAATGAGCCATAATCGTCACGAACAAAGGTGCCGTCGATACGATAACACTGACATTGGATGCCTGTGTGTAAGTCAGTGCGATATTTTCAAATAAATAATACAAGCAGACACCACAAAGTCCTGCTCCAACAAATATAATTTCCTGTCCTTTTTCAGTTCTTAACTTCTTTGGCCGCATCAACCACAATGTAAAATATGCAAGTAAAATCGTGAAAACAATAAATCTACCGGTCCAAAATCTTGTAGTAATACCTTTGTCGACACAAATGTTGTTCCCCCCATATCAGACATGTAACGATTGCTGCTATATGCCCGGTTACTTGATGCTCTCTCTTCATGTAAATATTCCTCGCTAAATTGTATAAAAAATTTTGCAAATTATTTTTCTCTATGTTATAATGGCGTCATGCAGCGATGGTCGAGTTGGCTGATGGCATCTGCCTCGAAAGCAGAAGAACCGCAAGGTTCCGGGGGTTCAAATCCCTCTCGCTGCGTTTTCTTTTTTAGCAACGGATTTGGATACATAATCCAAATTCATTGCTTTTTTTGTTCTTTATAGTTCTTTTCAAGAATGCCTCGGCATTCTTGCTGCGAGGTGCGCGTCATGCAATTGCATGACATACTTCTACTGCGCACCTCTGCAATCCTGCCGTAGGCTATATCAGATTTTCATCAGATTTTCTTAAGAAATTTTAGAAACATTTCCATTTTCTGACACAAGGCATTCACAATTCTCCATTATAATGAACTTATCAATTGAAGAAGACGGTAGTCGTACTTGCAGAAAAAGCCAGACATGGCAAATGTACACTATGCCCTCCAAAATGTCGGCTTACTGCTCACAATCAGGTATGATTACCGGACTTCGCCCAACACAATTAAAATTTACATAGATAAAATGTTCAAACCCTTTCAAAAAGAACCAGCACTTTCAAAAGTGTTGGTTCTTTTTATTCCTGTTTCTTACTGCTCTCTGAATGTAATCTCTCCTGTAGAGGCATCCATGCCCTCCACAATTGCAAGCGATTCCAGATGATATCCAAGATTACGAATCACTGTTCCCCCACTCTGGAAGCCTTTCTCGATTGCGATTCCGATTCCTCTACTGTTCCACCTGCAGACTTTACGATCTGGATCAGTCCCTGAAGTGCACAGCCATTTGCAAGGAAATCGTCAATGATCAGTACATGATCGTCCTCACTTAAGAATTTCTTTGCAACGATTACCTGATTCTTGCATTTGTGGGTAAATGACTCGACTTCTGCCGTATACATCTCGCCTTCGATATTAATGCTTTTTTTTTTTTTGCAAATACGACCGGAACTCCGAAATGCTGTGCTACAACACAGGCGATTCCGATTCAGATGCCTCAATTGTAAGAATCTTATTGATTGTTCTGTCCGCAAATCTTTTTTTTTTTGAATTCAGCACCCATCTGATCAAATAATTCTATATCCATCTGATGATTCAGGAAACTGTCCACCTTTAAAACATTTCCCTCTTTTACGATTCCATCTTTTTACAATTCTTTCCTCTAAAAAGTTCATCACAGATTACTCCTTTGTTCCATTTCAGTTCATTTGGAAATTATTATACTCCTTTTTCTTCATGAAATGCATCAAAAATTTGTTTCTGTCGCTTATTTTATAAATTTCAAAAATATTTTAGAATTTTATTCTACTTTCAATGCATTCGGATATATTTTCTTAAGCCGGACATCATCAAACTTTTGATCCATAGTTTTCTGCCAGCTATGTGTTGCTGCTGATACAGTCTCCAATAGCCAGCCCAAAAACTGGTACAAAAAAAAGAGCCAGATTAATTCATATCCTGAGTACATATACTTCTCCTTTTCTTTCGTTTTCGTATTTGTCTGAAAATCCCCACTTCTACAAGTAGTAACTTCACATACGTCAAATCTGAACTTAAAAGAAATATTAGCATATTTTTACTTTGGAAATCTATGTTCTGGCTCTCTCTTATTGTATATTCAGGGGTTTACATATATTTTTTCACGATTTCATGCATTTGGTCCCACTTTTTCTCCATATCGCTGACCAGCTTGAACTGCGTTCTGCACCGATCCAGATTATGTTCCTCGCGATGGATCTTGAAGTATGTATCTCCCTGCAGATAATCTGTCAGGAAACGCATACCACATTCAAATGTCATGACCTTTGCTCCCATCGGCAAAAGTTCCATCTCCCGTTTTGTCAGCTTGCCATTACAGCCTTCAATGAATCCTTTTTGTAAACAGATCAAAAAGCTCCATACTGCATTCAACCTTAGACAGATCTTTTTCATCTTCCGCACCTGTACTTGCCCCGAAACGAATGGCGTCACCGAAATCATTCACAGCAAGTCCCGGCATAACAGTATCCAGATCTATCACGCAGATTGCCTTGCCTGTCTTATTGTCAATCATAATATTGTTAAGCTTTGTATCATTGTGTGTAACACGAAGCGGAATCTCTCCCTTTGCCTGAAGGTTTGAAAAACAGCATGCTACATCTTCATGGTCCAACACAAACTGAATTTCTTTCTTAACACCAGCCGCACGGCTCTTAATATCTGTTTCTACCGCTCTTTTTTAAAAAACTCAAATCTTGCCTTTGTGTCGTGAAATCCTTCAATTGTCTCAAACAATGTATCGGCCGGATAGTCTGCCAAAAAGATTCTGGAAATTTCCAAATGCCATTGCTGCCTGATAGAACTGATCCGGATTCTCTACCTGATCATAACTGCTCGCATCTGTAATAAAAATATAGGATCTCCAGTAATCTCCAAACGAATCCTGATAATATGGTTTTCCATCCAGTGCCGGAATTACATTCAACGTTTCTCTGTCTGGATTTCCTCCTTTTTTTTATAATTTTTTTCGCGAAGATAGGAAGTCACTCCAAGAATATTCTCCATAAGCTCTACAGGGTTCTTGAATACATTTTTATTCATTTTTTGAAGAATGACCTTCAAAATCCCCATGCGTTTTACTTCAAATGTCAGCAAATATGTATCATTAATGTGTCCATTTCCAAATGGTACATCCTGGATCAGTCTTCCTTCATATTGAAAATGTGCAATTGCTTCTGCCTTCTGCGTTCTGACTACCTGTGTCATAATACTTCCTCCCGGTTTTATTCAAAAATCCTTCTACTTATTATTGACGTCTTTTATCACTTGATTATTGTAGTATAAATTTGTACAAAAATCTTTATCATATTTCACTCATAATTTATATTATCTGCTTCTATTTCTTGCAATTTTTAATATATACGTTATAATTATTTATAACATTTGTACAAAAAATACAATTGCGCAAAGGAGACTTTAACATGGCATACAATGGATTTTTACCGGAGAATGTAATCAACATCGGTAAAATATACAGTATTCATTATTTTGAATACATGAGTGATTTTTCATTCGAAGGTGAAAGCCACGATTTTTGGGAATTTATCTGTGTAGATAAAGGAGAAGTTGAAGTGACCGGCGGTGATAAGAAGTTTATTCTTCACAAAGGTGAAATTGCTTTTCATGAACCTAATGAATTTCATAATGTTACAGCTACTGGAACGATTGCACCGAATCTGATTGTTATCTCCTTTCAATGTGATGATAATGCTATATATTATTTTCGCAAAAAAATTTTGAAGATGGATGACGTAGAACGCAATCTTCTGGCAAGCATTATTTTTGAAGCCAGACATACCTTCCAATGCCGGCTGGATGATCCATATCTTCAGAATATGCCGCTTAAACAGCCACCTGACATCTTCGGCTCACAGCAAATGATCCGTCTGCTAATAGAACAGTTTTTAATCCACCTTGCAAGACGTTACTCAGCCTCTTACACCAGCGTTGTCCGTCCAAAAGACACTATGCCTGCAGCCAAATCAACAAAATCAAAAATGACATTGAAGTCTACAGTCTGGTCACTGAATACATGAAAGAACATATTCGTTCTCATGTCACTATTGAACAGATCTGCAAGGACAACCTGGTCGGCAGATCACGACTGCAGAAGATATTCAAAAATCAATGTGGGCTTGGCATCATCGACTATTTTTCGAAGCTGAAGATCAACACTGCAAAAAGAACTGATCCGATCCAGACATATGAATTTTACACAGATTTCCGATTATCTTGGATATACCTCCATTCATTACTTCTCAAGACAATTCAAAAAAAGAAACTGGAATGACACCGTCTGAATATGCATCTTCAATCAAGGCAATGTCAGAAGGGAAGTTTGAGGAAAATTAGTGGAAAATAAAACAGAACATTACTAAAAAGCAAAGGAATCTGTGTGTGCGAATCATCAGTTAATTTTTGATAGCTGGATTCGAAAACAGATTCCTTGCTTTATATAATATTCTTTTTATGTCTCTAACCTTTAATTCCTCCGGTAATTCCTCCGATCAATTTCTCTGACAGGAACAGATACAGGACAAATGTCGGTGCAAATACAATAATTACTGCTGCGAACATTCCAGCCCAGTTTCCGGTGTACTGCATGGACTGCAACATTCCATAAAGTCCTACGGCTACCGGACGTAATGCATCGTTGTTTGCAAAAATCAGTGACAGGAAATACTCATTCCAGATATTAATGAAATTGAATATTGTCACTGTTACCAGTCCGGACTGAGCCATCGGGAACATAATCTTCCAGAAAGCTTTTGCCGGAGGACATCCATCAAGAGCTGCTGCCTCTTCATATGTGCTGGAAATATTTGCAAAAAAGAAAGTAAGTAAGAAAATCGTTGTATATGGAATATTAATTCCTACATACAAGAAGATCAAAGTTACCTTACTTGCTGCAACATTATTCAGAATTCCCAGATTTGCTACAACTCCAAACAATGGAAGAACGATCATCGTGATTGGAATACCCATCGCAGACACTAAACTTGTCTGGATAATTTTATTCCCGATAAATGTATATCTCGCAAGGACATATGCTGCCGGCGCACAGATCAGGATCAGCAATACACAAGATACTACTGCATAAAGGAGGGAGTTTGTAAAGAATGTTGCAACTCCGCCACTTCCCCATGCCTGCACATAATTTTCAAAGTGTAGTCCCGACGGGAATTTCAATGCTTTTCCTGCAAAGATATCTGTTGTAGTAGAAAGACTGGCTGCTATGATCCATCCAAGCAACATGAATGTAAATGCCACCCATAAAATTACTATAATATATCCAGGAGCGAGCGCCATTTCATGTTTCCAGTCAATTTTCTTTTTCACTTTTATTTTTTCTCTTTTGCCATCTTGCGTCTCCTCCTTTCTAAAATTCTAAGTCATCCTCTTTAATCAGTTTATTACAGATTGTAAAAATAACTACAATACAGATGCACAAGATAATACCGATTGCTGCTCCATATCCCGCATTTCTTTCTGTAACTGCATTTCCGGCTCCAAATGTCTGCATGTACATGTACTGTACCGGGACAATAGTTGCCTCATCTGCTGTTACGGTTGAGAACATCTGAGACCACACAAAGAATGCCGCTGTACTTACTGACCACATCGTAATGTTCGTCTTAAATACTCCTTTTAATAAAGGAAGTGTCATATGCTGGAATTGCTGTGGCCTGTTGGCACCATCAATGGTTGCCGCTTCATATAGCTCCGGACTGATTCTCTCAATTCCACTCATCCAGATCAGCATGTGATATCCAATCATTCCAAAGCAATATGCAAATAACAATGCTCCGAATTTGTGATCTGTATCCAGCCATGCTGTCTCTGCCAGTTTATGCATACCGACCGCATCAAGAATAGATTTTAGTAATCCGAACTTAGAACTATATACATACTGTAACCACATAGTTGCAAGGGCTACTGCACTTACAAGGTTCGGAAGATAGATTACCGCACGAAAGAATTTCTTACCGCGGATTCCACTTGTCAGGATAACTCCAAACAGCAGAGAAACAGAAAGTACAATTGCTCCACCGATTGCCCAGATTTTAAACAGGTTCAGCATAGACTTTCTAAAAATTGCAGTTGCAAATAATTTCTCATAGTTCTGTATACCTACAAATGTCCACAAATCTGTTGTGTCTGTAACGGAATCAATTTTGAAGAAACTCATCATAATCGTCCGGACGATCGGGTATAAAAAACAATGAGGAAGATGATAACTGCCGGCGCCAGGAAGCCTACGATCATTTTCTTATTATCTTTTTCATCTCATTTCCTCCTTCTCGCATAATCTCAGCCATCTGCCTCATTCTTTTTTTCAGATGTCCTGCGACCGTTTTCTTAAAAGAAAATATGGCGGCGATGCCATAACCGCCCCGCCACCATATTATAATATGCATCTTATTTGATTATCTCAAATGACTTATTTTCCTGCTGCTTTTTTCATTGCAGAAATGAATCCTGCTGCATCTAATTTACCAGCTGCGAGCTCAAGTGCGCTTGTCTTTAATGTACCAGTCAGGTCATTGTTGCTCTCTGCGCCTGCTGCCCAGTCATAGTATGTTGTTGTTGCATCAAATCCAGCTTTTTACTTCTGCAAGCTCTGTTGGCCATGCATCAGAATTTGCTTTGTCAGTTGGGATACAAAGAGCTTCTGTTGTCATCTCTTTGTCATAATCACCTGTTGTGATATAAGTAATCAGCTCAAATGCTTCGTCAGCCATCTTGGAATCTTTATTGATTGCAAATACCTGATTAGCAATGTTGTTAGCTGTATTGTCATCTGTTCCGTTCGGAACTGATGGATAGTTGAAATATCCCCACTCAAGATCCTCAGCTACAGAAGCTTTTGCTTCATTTGGAAGCCATGATCCGCAGATAACGATTGCTGCATCTCCAGGAGCAAATTCCTGATTCTGTCCTGCCGGATATACATTTGTCGCAATGTTCTTTGAGAAGTAACCTTTTTTAGCGAAATCTGCAAAGCTCTGAGCTGCTGCAAGAACTCTCTCATCATCCCATGTTACGTTCTGACCATTTACTTCTTCTCCGGTTACAAGAGATTTTACTCCATCCTGTCCAATATATCTTGCAAGATGATATCCGATAAATGATGTCATATAAGCATCGTCTGCTGTGATTGGTGTAATACCAGCGTCTTTTAATTTAGCGAATGCTGCATCTAACTCATCCCATGTTGTAGGAACTTCTTTGATACCAGCTTTATCAAATAATGTCTTATTGTAAAAAGAATCCGAAGATCGATGGCTGATATGGGATTGAATGGAGTGTTCCATCCTCATATGCTGCACGTGCAATTTTGAATAATGTCTCGTTTCCGTGCTCTGACTCGTAATCTTTTGCCACATCCTCGAGATCTAACAGATATTTTCCCCAAGATCCGTTTACACGGTTTACATCTTCATCGAACAGGTCGATGGTCTGCTTTTGCATCGAGTGCAGGCTGAAGACCTTCACGCTGTCCGGAACGTCCCTTGAACTGAACGTCTACTTCTACACCTGTATCTTCTGTATACTTTGCAATCGCATCCTGGATTACTTTCGCCTGTGGCTCATCTTTACTCCACATAGCCCAGTATACAAGTTTCTTGCCATCTCCTCCAGATGACTTGGAATCGTTGGAACTTCCGCCACATCCAACTAACATGGTCGCAACCATTGCCGCACATAAAAGTGCACTGATTACTTTCTTTTTTCATTCTTTTTCCTCCTATACCATTTTGGTAAATCGTTTTTAGTAATTTTGCAATTACTCTTTTCCCGTTGGATTCATTATGTCACAATTTTGCACAATAATCTTTATCCTAAAGTTTCATTAATTTGCACAATCTGCTCTAAAAAATGCTATTTTCAGCAAAATAACGGGTTATTTTTTGTACACATTGTATAAATTAATATTTTCACAATCTTGTTATTTATTCTACATTACACATATCATTAAGACCTATTACAGTTTTTCATCTGATTATTTTATCCCTGATTCTTTATATCAGAGATAATGCTGCTTCATCTCCCACCAAAATAACATCATTATGCATCTGAAGGATTGATGCCGGCACACCTGGAATTACCGGTCCGAAAAATGCTTTCTTTACAATCTCTGCTTTGTCTTCCCCACTTACTACAACAAGAATCTTCTTTGCCTGCATTATTGTCTTGATTCCCATTGTGTATGCCTGTCTTGGAACATCCGTCGCCGAAGCAAAAAATCTTTTATTTGCCTCAATAGTACTCTCCTGAAGGTCCACGCAATGTGTCCCCGTCTCAAATGCCTGTCCTGGCTCATTAAATCCAATATGTCCATTATGTCCCATTCCAAGAAGCTGAAGATCTACGCCTCCAAGGCTTCTGATCAGTTCCTCATAACGTTCACATTCTTTTTTTTTTACTGTCTGGTTCCATTCCATTGGGCAAATGTGTGTGTCTCTCCCTGAATATTCACCTGATCGAACAGATGCTGATGCATAAAGTAATAATAGCTCTGTTCATTGGTTCCTGGCAGTCCTTTATATTCGTCCAGATTGACACTTGTCACCTCTGAAAAATCCAGATCTCCTTTTTTTTTTTGTACCATTCTACCAGCTGACTGTAAGTTCCTATTGGCGTAGAGCCAGTTGCCAATCCAAGTACACTGTTTGGTTTCAAAATGATCTGCGCAGAAATTATATTGGCTACCTTTCTGCTCATATCCTTATAATCTTTTGCTCTGTACACTCTCATAACATTTCCTCCATTTTTTCATAGACACTTTTTTAATTCACTTTAAAATTATAGTAGTGTGGCAAATGCCCTTTTTCCCCGTACACTTTTTTCGTGGAGGCTCTCCCAGATTGACTGGATATCGCTGTCACCTTCCCGGATATCTGACACATCAATTCCATCGCCGTCATTCAGCAAATGATACGCCTCTTCATTTCTTTCTAATTTTTCAAGTGCTGCCACATAATAATATTGAATTCGTCCGTTCTTCTGATTTTCTGCGGTCTGTTTTTTTTTATATTCTTCATCAATTTCCTTGTAAGCCCCACATTTTTCCAGAATCTTAAACCCTTCCTTCTGATAAGATAGTCTCTCTCTTTGAAGCGCCATTCCTTCCATAATAAACTGTTTTGCCTTCTCAGGATTCGATTTCAGATACAGACACGCCAGTCCATGATATGCCCATGCATTGGATGTAAGATCAACAGATCTTGCAAATTCGTCTCTTGCATCTTCATTTCTTCCTGCAATCAGATAGCTGATACCAAGCTGATAATGTGCATACCAGTTCGCGGCATTCGGTGCATCTTTTTCTGGCTGTTTTCTCTTCCAGATATGCCAGGAATTTCTCTCCATTCCAGAACTCGTCCGGCTCATCTTCTGGATTTGGCATGTGTAGAATGCCTGTCTCAAAGAAATGTTTCCACTTCTTTAATGTTTCTGACTGATTCACAAATTCCAGATGGCTAGTTCTTTTTGTTTTTGGTGCAAATGTTCCATATCCGCTTCCTGCCTGGACTAGCTTTGCCTGCTTCTTTGCAAGTCCTTTTGTCTCTTCCAGACGTTTCTTAAGTTTCTCAATCTCCTGATTTGCCTTCAGTTCCTCTGTCACCTTCTCATAACGCCATTCATGGGACTGTTCACATGCACCTGCACCAAGATCCACTGCTCCGTAGCGTTCCATCCATTCCCATGCAGTGTGTGGTGCCATCGGAATACAGCCATACTGTGTCTTTCCAAGTCCTGCCTGGATCTCCACATAACGTCCTGCATCTTCCGTCAAAAATTCCTGCCAGCGGTCGGAAGCATCAATATTTCCCCATGAAAATAACTTTCTTCCCTGTAGTCTTGGTGTTGAAAATTGTAAAAGTCCATATCCATCTGGCGCAATATTGGCAATATATTTGGGTTCTTCTTTCGGAATATGGAAGAAATAATCTATACTGGTCGGAATCTTCTTATAATCTGTTACATCAATTCCATTAACAAACGGAATCTCTACTTTAAAACCATTCGTCCCTACCGCTGTAAATGCTTCCTTTGCCGGTACGACAAGGCGTCCCCCTTCATACTCCGGTACTGCCATGTTACTCCACCAGTACATCGGGATAACCTGATTGCTGTCATTAACAATTCTCATTCTGCAGTTCAGATACGGACAAGCCTCCTCCAGCCAGAAATCCATCTGCCAGATAACTCCCCGGATTCGTTCATATTCATACATACGAAGTACCGGATCACCTTCATCTGTCTGCGTCTTTGCTACATAAAGCGGCTCCGTCGTCAATGGATTATGGCCGATAATTCCAAGATTCCACTCGACACCTCCGGAAAACCATGCATTTCTAATAGCAAGGTTGCTAAATCTGAGCACATCATTCGTGTAAAGAAGATTCTGTCCTGTTTTCTTATCCCACAGCTCCCACAATCTTCCACCATATTCCGTAAGAAATACTGCCTTCAAATACTCGTTTTCCAGAACCGCCGTCTTTACATCTTTCTCATGCAGCTCTCTTGTATATCCATTAAGCTGACGATATGGAAACGCACTATTTACTTTGCCATATCCTTCATAAATCTCATCATCCTCGTCCAGATCAAACACAAGCGAATTCTGAGTTGTCAGTTCCCCAAAAAGATCCGGTACCGAAGACTCCTCCCCCAGTTCTGCAACTTTCATACGCTTCGTCTCAAATACTAGCCTTGTCATAATATACCTCCCACTTCTTATAATTTTATCCCTCAACAGGCCTTCTAACATGCACTTTCAAGATGTCTTTAGCATCTCTTTCACTTTTTTCTATTGATATAATAAAATTTTCTCTATCATATCTTCCATCATGGCATAGAACGATTGTATAATCTTTACACAATCTACACCTTTTTTTGCCATATCTGCGTCAACATACACAAAATCATAGCAGTATGCAAAACAAATCCATATGGAGACAGAATTCCAGATATATAAAAATGCCGCTATCTGCTGCGCCACTTATATTCACATGATTATGTAAACTCACCTGCAAGCAGGTTCAAACAGTACATAATCATGTGAGCTATGCTCGCAGATATAACGGCATTTTCATAATTATCTGAGAATCTCTGTCTCCATCTAAATCTGTAATGTTGCTCACTACTATAATTTAACTAACTCTCAAGTTATTAAATAATATTTTTTTACTTAGCATCACCTACAAAATCCGTCACTGACACTTCCTCCGAATCTTTGATAACTCAATTTTTTTCAATTTACTTTCTGAATCTTGTTCTAAAGCGACGCAGCAGATATCGATATTTATACATATCTGAAATCCTGCCTCGAATAATTCACTATATTATAACAACAAATTTTATTACACAGCCTGGAACTGACTGTTATACAACTTATTATAAAATCCTCCTTGTGCCAGCAGTTCTTCGTGTGTTCCCTGCTCGATGATTTTTCCGTCTTTCATAACGAGAATAAAGGGATGCATTCCGGATTGTAGAAAGCCGGTGTGCTACGATAAAGCTTGTTCGTCCTTTCATTAATTTGTCAAATGCTTCCTGAATCTGCTGCTCTGGTCTTGTATCAATACTTGATGTGGCCTCATCAAGTATCAGCATTGGCGGCAGGCAAAGCATAACTCTTGTAATACATAGAAGTTGCTTCTGTCCCTGGCTGATACTGTCTTCATGAAGCACTGTATCCAATCCTTTTTTGGAAGACGCTCGATAAATTCCCAGCTATGTGCTTCTTTTTTGCTGCACGGATAATGTCTTCATCTGTGGCATCTGGTTTTCCAAATGCGATATTTTTTCCCGGATTGTTCCATCTTTGATCCAAGTCTCCTGTAGCACCATTCCATAGGAACTGCGAAGTGCATGGCGGCTGAGTCCTTCAATTGGCTTGCCGTCAATTTTAATGTTTCCTTGATCCACATCATAAAAGCGCATCAGCAGAGATTGATAAATGTCGTTTTTCCACAGCCGGTCGGTCCTACAATGGCAATCCGCATGCCGGGATCTACTTCCAGATTAAAATCTTCAATCAGGCGGTGATTCTTATCATAACTCAAGTCTACATGGCTGATGGACACATTTCCTTTCACTTCGTTGATTGTTCCTTCCACGTCTGGGGATTCTTCTTCTTCCTCCAGAAGATCAAAAATACGGTTCGCACACGCCAGCGCATTTTGCATCTCTGTAATGACAGAACTAATGTCATTGAACGGTTTCATATACTGGTTCGCATAAGATAACAACACGGACAGACCTCCAACTGTCAGAGCTCCGCCTGGTATCATAAATGCTCCTACAAGAGCAACACCTGCATAGATGACATTATTTACAAAACGCGTAGACGGGTTTGTCAGACTGCTGTAGAAAACTGCTTTCTGACTGTATTTTTTGTAAATCTGCATTGATCTGTGCAAATCGCTCTGACGCTTTTTCTTCATATCCGAATGCTTTGACTACTTTTTTGGTTTCCAATCATTTCATCAATGAGTGCCGTCTGATTTCCTCGAGTCTCACTTTGCTTATGAAACATTTCAAATGATCTGGAAGAAATAAATCTGGCAATTAAGAAACTCATTGGTGTCAGCACAATGACCAGAAGTGTGATCCAGAAATTCTTGGAAAACATAAAAATCAAAATTACAACAATCGTTACAATTCCGGAAAACAACTGGGTAAATCCAAGTAAGATCCCATCAGACAAAATATCTGTATCTGCAATGATCCGGCTTTACAATATCTCCGGAACTGTGACGGTCCAGATAAGACAGGGGCAACCGCTGAATATGACGGATTGCCTGGGAACGGATATCCTGTACAATATGATAAGTCATATGATTATTGATCATGTTCATGATCCATGTTGCCAGCGCTGATATTGCAACTAATACAAGAATTTCTCTTAATAATATCCACATGGCATCAAATTGAACCTGATGCTCTGCAACAATCTGATCAATGGCATCTCCGAACAGGATCGGCACATATAATTGTAATATTACTGAAACGGTTTGCAAGCAACACACTCAGCACAAGAAATATTTTATATTTTCCAATGAATTTTAAAATCTTCTTCATCTTCTATGCCTCTCCTTTCTCGTCATAATTTATTTTTTCTCTTAATTTTTCTTCCGGGAATTGTGAATAATAAATTTCCTGGTAAACTTCACAATTTTTCATCAATTCTTCATGCGTTCCCCGTCCAGCCAATTCTCCATTTCCAAGAACAAGTATTTTATCTGCCTGCTTAATTCCAGCTACACGCTGAGATACAAGAAATGTTGTCATCTTGCCTTCCAGACCATGGATTGCTTTTCGAAGCGCTGCATCTGTTGCAAAATCAAGAGCACTCGCACTATCATCTAAAATTAATATCTCCGGTTTCTTAACTAAGGCTCTTGCAATGGTAAGCCTCTGTTTCTGTCCACCAGACAGATTACGTCCATTCTGCTCCAACTGGAAATCCAGCTTTCCAGGCTTTCCTTCAACCACTTCTTTTTTGCCTGGGTAATTTCAATTGCTTTCCAGATGTCCTCATCTGTGGCGTTCTCGTCACCCCATTTCAGATTGTCACGGATACTTCCTGGAACAGTACACTTCTCTGCTGAACAATTCCGACTTTCTCACCGATAGATTTTCTTGTGTATTCTGTAACATTTTCTCCGTCCATATAGACCTGTCCGTCCTGTGGATCGTAGAATCTTGGGATCAAAAGATACCAGTGTTGATTTACCACTTCCGGTTCCTCCGATAATACCAATCGTTTCTCCCGGCATCGCCTGAAAACTGATATCCTTAAGACTCGGTGCTCCCGCGCCCGCATAAGTAAATGTGACATGATCAAATTTAACTGCAGGTGTAGGATTCTGCTTTTTCTCTTTCTGACGCATCTCATCGTTTACGTATGTCATACTGGACTTCACTGCCAAAATTCCTGCCACACGGTCTGCGCACGCCATTGATTTGTTCAATGTAATGATCAGTGATGCTAATTTGATCAATTCAACAATTATCTGAAGCATATAGTTGTAAAGAGCAACCACTTCACCTTGCTGCATCTTTCCCGTATTAACCTGAATACCAGCGCGGTCAATCAAAATGACTGTTGCAATATTAATCAGCACATAAGTCACTGGATTTAAAAGTGCTGAAATCCTTCCGACAAAAAGGTTCAATCTCGTCAGTTCCCGGCTGCTGTCTTCAAATTCTTCTACAGATTGCTCTTCCATGCAAAATGCACGGATCACACGGACACCTGTTAAATTTTCTCTTGTCAGTCCTGTCACCTGGTCCAGTCCATTTTGCACTTTCTTAAATAATGGAATGCTGACCAGCATAATGGAAAATACAACAACGAACAATACCGGAATCGCAATCACAAATATCCATGCACATTTTACATTGATTGTAAATGCCATGACCATGGAGCCAAGTACGACAAATGGACTTCGAAGCAGAAGTCTCAGACCCAGATTCAATCCATTCTGAACCTGATTCACATCATCTGTCAAACGTGTGATCAAGGTATCAGTTCCCATGGTATCTAATTCTGTAAATGACAATGACTGAATATGATCAAACATTGCCTGTCGTAATTTTGCCGCAAATCCGCAGCTTGCCTTCGCAGCAAAAAACTGTGCGGTGAAACTGCAGGCAAGTCCGACTCCCGCCATTAAAATTAATACAAAAAACATCTGAACCACATAACTTCGGTTATCCTGTGCGACACCGACATCAATAATCTGTGCCACAACTACCGGAACTAAAAGGTCAAAAACAACCTCCAGAAGCTTAAAAAAGCGGTGCCAGAATACTTTTCCCTTTTTGTACTCTTTGAGATAAACTGCCAAACTTTTCATGTCTCTATTTTCCTCTCTCTTCCTGTTTCACGAATCTATGCCTATTATAACGCACATTCAGTAATATGCATAATATTCCTTTTATTGCTTTGTAATATATTTTTTTATATTGCATTTGTAATACCTTCATTATAATATAGTGTTACATACGTTTTGGAAGTTTTCAAGAAATGGAGATGGATTATGGAACTTAGACAATTAGAATACTTTTAGACAAATTGCAGATACACATAGCTTTAATGAAGCAGCCAGACATTTAAATATGTCACAGCCTCCTCTCAGCTATCAGATTCACCAATTAGAAGAAGAACTGGGCGTACAACTTTTTTGAGCGGACAAGCAAAGGAGTTATTCTGACAAATGCCGGCGAAGTCTTATACGAGCGCGCCGGAAATTTGCTTGATTATGCAGATTCTGCAAAGCTTGAAGTTACAAAAGCCGGAAAAAAAGCGAGTTCTTCGTATCGGAATGACCTCAACAACAACTGCTGTAATGATGCCATTTATCTCTACATTTGCCAAAAAAATATCCTGACGTAAACTTCGAAGTAAGGGACGGAAGTACCTATACATTATATAGTTATCTTATGGATGGAATTATCGATATCTCCGTTGCACGTACCCCGCTTCAGTTAAACAAAGTAAACTCTTTTTACTTTATGTTCTGAGCCAATGATTGCTGTGTCAAACTTTTCAGCAAATCTCCAATCTTCTAATGCTGTCCCTGTCACAAATAATACTGCTACAAATTCAAATAGCAAAATGCTTTCTTCAAAAATAATACAGCTAAACGACCTGTCAAAACATCCATTGATTCTTTATCGCAGATATGAACGATTAATTCTTGATACATTTCATGCAAAAAATCTTGATCCTGAAATATTCTGTCTCTGTGATGACGCAAAAAGCGCTTTGCTCTGGGCTAAAGATGGACTCGCAACTGCCATTTTCCCCAAATCAATGCAGTCATTGTGTACAGGACTTCGAATTTATGAAATTGATGAACCTACTCTTATAACACAAATTGTATTAATCTG
>VOFF01000172.1_pt1 | contig 150339 bp, 180 predicted proteins | sample 5384061 | NCBI WGS metagenome assembly VOFF01 (sample SAMN12384725, study PRJNA508395) | human gut metagenome | isolation source: healthy gut E | host: Homo sapiens | reverse complement strand
TGGTTAGGGCATCCTGATATAAAGATGACGGCGAATATTTACGGACATTTGGATACCAAAAGAAAGCAAGGCATTGCAGCAAATATGCAGCGACCTTTGCCTGCTGGATAGAATCGGTTAGAACTGGCCCTATTTTCACCGCAAAAAAGCAAAAAAATTAAAACCGCCAAGTTCTTTCAAACTTAGCGGTTCCGCGTTGAAAAACTCAGCTCACTGTTTGGTCCGAGTGGCGAGAGTCGAACTCACGGCCTCTTGAACCCCATTCAAGCGCGCTACCAAAACTGCGCTACACCCGGTCGAACGTGGGCTGCTGTCATCAACAGGTATTATTATAACAGGCTTCTAAAGAAAGTCAAGCTTTTTTCTAAAAAATTTTGATTTTTTTCGTATTTTTTCTTTTTCAGTTTTCTTTTCATCGTTCTGCCATGCTTTTTTCCTGCTGGCAGCAGCTCACCTGTTTATAGTGGCTGCGTTTTCATGCGATTAGTGCCTGCATCAGGCCTTTGTGTTCTCCTGCTGCAGCTGGCTCTGCGTTTTTTCGGGCAGCAGGTTCGTCATACTCTTCAGGCTGATGCCGATGGTGGAAAGATTATGCAGCATAGCCGAGGTTGCCGGCTGCAAAATGCCCAGTGCGCCCAGAATAATCAGGGCAGAGTTAAAGCTCAGCACAAAGCGATAGTTGCTCGCCACACGGCGCTGCATGGCGTTGGCAATGCTCTTGAGCTGCACCAACTCTTCCAAGCTGTCGGCTTTGATGGTAATATCGGCAATTTCGCGTGCAATGGCTGCGCCAGAGTTGATGGCGATGCCAACATCGGCAGCAGACAAAGCCGGTGAATCGTTGATGCCGTCGCCGATCATGACAACGGTATGCCCTTCTGCCTTTGCTTTTTGGACATACTCTGCCTTATCTTCCGGCAGAACCTCCGAGAAATACTGATCAACGCCTACCTGGCGGGCAATCGCGGCTGCAGTGCGGTCACTGTCACCGGTCATCATCACAGTGTTGGTGACACCGATGGCGCGCAGCTGGCGCAGCACATGGCGTGCTTCGGGGCGCAGCGGGTCCGCAATGCAGATAACGCCCACCAGCTGGCCGCAGGCAGCCAGATACAGGTGCGAATATTCCGGTTCCAGATCGTCAAACTTCTGCTGTTCCGCAGCGGGAATGACGCACTTTTCATCCTCGAACACAAAGTGATGGCTGCCGATCACAACGCGCTCCCCGCGCACGCGGCTTGCAATGCCGTGGGCCACAATGTACTCTACCTCGGTATGCATCTCCTCGTGGGTAATGCCGCGCTCCTTGGCAGCACGCACCACGGCGTTTGCCATGGAATGCGGGAAGTGCTCTTCCAGGCAGGCGGCCAGCTTGAGAACTTCCTCCTCATCACACCCGGAGAACGGCACAACCTTGACCACTTTAGGACTTGCATGGGTCAGGGTACCGGTCTTATCAAACACAATAGTATCCGCCTTGGACAGGGCTTCCAGATACTTGCCTCCCTTGACGGTGATGTGGTAGGAGCCGCATTCACGCATAGCAGACAGCACGGCCAGCGGCATGGAAAGTTTAAGTGCGCAAGAGAAATCGACCATCAGAATCGAGATTGCGCGGGTTACGTTGCGGGTGAGCGCATAGGTCACGACCGTACCAGCCAGACACCACGGCACCAGGCGATCCGCCAGCTCCAGGGCGTGGTTTTCCGTGCCGGACTTGAGCTTTTCGGACTCTTCGATCATAGATACGATCTTATCGTAACGGCTGGCACCATCCACGGCGTTTGCAGCAAAAACGCATTCACCTTCCTCAACAACAGTACCTGCATAAACTGTCGCACCCGCAATCTTGCGTACCGGCATCGACTCACCGGTCAGGGCCGCCTGGTTGACCATGGCTTCGCCCTCGATCACGGTGCCATCCAGCGGCACCATGTTGCCAGAACGCACAATGATCTCGTCCCCCGCCTTGACCTTGGTGATGGGCATCAGAACTTCGGTCCCCTGACTGCGCACCCAAACACGGTCAACGTTCAGGGACATGCTGCGAGCCAGATCATCCAGGCTCTTTTTGCGTGTCCATTCTTCCAGCAAAGCGCCCACATTGAGCAGGAACATAACGGAACCGGCGGTATTAAAGTCACTGCGCAGCAACGATACACCGATAGAAAGTGCATCCAGCACTTCCACTTCCAGCTTGCGATGCCACAGGCAGACCAGACCACGGCAGATAAATTCAATTGCTTTGAACACCGTGATAACGGCCCGCACCGGAGCAGGCAGAAACAGCTTGTGGAACGCACGGAACACCACCAAGTTGACAAAACGTTCCTGGTATTCCTGGTTGATCTTACGGCTGTCAGCCGAAGTAACCAGTGAATCCAGTTCCGGGTTATCAAACTTATAATGGCTCAGCACCGTTACTGCACCCGCACGGCTGCCCTTATATTTGATCAGAACATCGCCGGTGCGTTCATACACTTTGGCATGTTCAATGACTTCCGAATGGTTCAGGTATGCTTCCAAAACGTCTGCACGGTGCAGGGTCATACGCACGGCATTTACATGCACACGCATACGGCCGCGGCTTTCATGTAAAATTGTACATTTCATAGTTGTATTTCCTTATTCAGCTTTCCCAACTGCCAATTCTGGCACAGCGATAAAGGCATCATCCGTTCAGCCGCTGTGCCCCACCACATAAAAAGGGCCGCCTGCAGGCGGCCCAAAAGAAGCAATTATTCTGCGGCGCTTTCAGCAGCGTCATCAGCGATAACTTCCTGTTCAGCTGCGGCTGCGCGGGCTTCGTTGATGGCCTTTGCATCTGCCAGAATGTCGCCAGCCTCTTCCTGAACGCGGCTGACCGTCTCCATAGTGCAGTCCTTCATACGCAGAACGGCTGCGGTGGTCTGGGTATAGACCTTCTTAGCGTCCTTGCTGGCCAGGATTTTGAAGCCAGCGGAGCCAAACAGCATACCACCAACAAAAATTGCTACCTTCTTTACGTTCACCATAATACGTTGAACTCCTCTCTATTGATTCGACATTCCCAGGGGGTGCAAGCTGCTGCATACATCCCCCGGCTGCAATTGGCGATGTTTTACAAGATTAACTTCTTGCAAAAATCTTTATTCGCAAGTATAACGTATTTTACACTTTTTACAAGTGCATTTTGGATAAAAAATGTGCCGTCTGGTTTTATTTTTGAAAATTCCATGTTCCACGTTCCACCATTTCGCCCAGTTTCAGCCCACCGCTGCTGTGCGTTTTGCTGCGCTGTAATTCCACATCAGGCAATCGTTTTTTCTTCCGGCAGCTGGTCGGTGCGCACGCGGCGGCATTCCCGCGGGGTAATGCCTTTTTCGCGCTTAAACATTGCCGCAAAACGGCTGGGGCTGTCGTACCCAACCCGCTGTGCGATCTCCAAAATGCTCAAATCCGTTGTGAAAAGCAGCTGTTCCGCATGCTGCACACGGCAGCGGCGCAGGTAAGTATTGATTGGCAAGCCGTACACCTGTTTGAACGCCCCTTTCAGCGAAGTAAGAGAGATATGATACCGCTGCGCCAGTTCCGCCTGGGTTACGCGGCTATCGAGATGTTCCACCAGATACTGGTGCACCTGCTGCACACACTCGGCCTGTTCTTTGTACAGATAGGCCGAAGCTGTGGACATGGTTTCCGGTTCATTCACTTTCTGGCTGCGGCTCATTTTCTTCCACCTCCGTTTCGGCAAAGAGCACACCAAAATGTTCCCTGTAGTCCCGGTCAGGAAGCGCTGCAATCAACGCCAGCGCCGCATTGCGCCGTTCATCTGCACTGACCGGGAACGGATATTCCGGCATAGCGGCAAGGGTTGCATCCAGCAAGCGGCGGTAGTAGTTTACGGTAAACGCACCGCGGTCCGTCAGATAAATTTTGCCATAGTGCCGTTTTACCACCATACCGTCCCGCATGAGAATGTTCAGGATATGCACAACCGAGGGTTTGGTAACCCCCAGTGCACTGGCAATCTGACGGGAAGATACATCCGGGGTTGCTGCAGCTGCATTGCTGATTGCAAACAGATATCGCAGGTGGGCATCGCTCAATGCCATGTTCATCACTCCATATCAAGCAGCCCGCACCATAGTGCAGCTGATAAAAAATGCGGCGGACCGCGGGCATTGCTGCCTGCGGCCCGCCGCGCTGGGATTCAGGAAAATTTAAGCTTTAATGTACCTGACTTGCGTTAGTCTTTGCCTTTTCTTCGGCAATCCGTTTGAACTTTGCAAGCTCTTCTGCATTTTCTTTGCAGGAGCCATTGCAGCCACCGGAGCAGCCACACTCACCGTGGCAGCTGCCACCGCAGTCGCAGCCAACGCCGCCATGCTTGTGAGAGTGCCACACAATCAGGCCCGTGCCCCCAAACACAATAACCGCACCAATAATGGTAGGCAGATTAAAATTTGCGGCCAAGAAATCCATCATAGCGAAACACCTCTCTTATAAAAGGAACATCAAATTGTCAGTGATTACTTGGAAGCAGCAACCTTCTTGACATCAATCTTAACTTCGTTATCATTCAGGTACTTGTTGGGGCGAACCAGCATGTAGATGGTAAACACAATGATAGCGACAGCAACAATGGTGAAGATGTTGAAGCCAACTTCGCCGGTGATCAGGCCGCCGATCTGGTAAACAACCAGAGATGCACAGTAGGCCACCAGGCACATATAACCGATGGCGATGGCAGTCCACTTGCCGTTGTTCATCTCACGCTTGATGGCGCCCATAGCAGCGAAGCAGGGAGCGCACAGCAGGTTGAAGATCATGAAGCTGTAAGCGGAGATCGCGGTGAAGCTGGCAGCAACCTCGGGCCAGATCTCGTCGCCGTTGTCAGACAGCTCGTCAGCATAGTGATACAGAACACCGAAGGTACCGACGACATTCTCCTTGGCGATCAGGCCGGAGATAGAAGCGACGGTTGCACGCCAGTTGCCGAAGCCCTGCGGGATGAAGATCCAGGAAATTGCGCTTGCAACGATAGCCAGGATGGAGTTGTCCTGATCCTCGACCATCGTGAACGCGCCGTTCTCGAAGCCGAAGCCCTGCAGGAACCACAGGATGATGGTGGCAGCCAGAATGACGGTGCCGGCACGCTTGATGAAGGACCATCCGCGCTCCCAAGTAGCGCGCAGGACGTTGCCCCATGCGGGCACATGGTAAGCGGGCAGCTCCATAACGAACGGAGCAGGATCACCGGCGAACAACTTCGTCTTTTTCAGGATGATGCCGGAGATGATGATAGCTGCAAAGCCGATGAAGTAAGCAGAGGTGGCGACCCAGCTGCTGCCGCCGAACAGAGCACCTGCGATCAGGCCGATGATGGGCATCTTGGCACCGCAGGGAATGAAGCAGGTGGTCATGATCGTCATACGGCGGTCACGCTCGTTCTCGATGGTACGGGAAGCCATAACACCGGGAACGCCGCAGCCGGTGCCAACCAGAATGGGGATGAAGCTCTTGCCGGACAGGCCGAACTTGCGGAAGATACGGTCCATGATGAAAGCAACACGGGCCATGTAACCAATGTCTTCCAGGATGGAAAGCAGGAAGAACAGAACCAGCATCTGGGGAACGAAGCCCAGAACCGCGCCGACACCGGCGACGATGCCGTCCATGATCAAGCCGTACAGCCAGCCAGCAACGCCAACGCTCTCCAGGAAACCGCCCAGTGCATTGGGAACGATCTCGCCGAACAGAACATCGTTGGTCCAGTCAGTTGCGAAGCTGCCGATGGAGATACCGCCATCTGCAATGGAAGTACCCATGGACAGCGCGTACATGAGGAACATGATCAAGGCAAAGATTGGCAGAGCGAAGATACGGTTGGTAACAACCTGGTCGATCTTATCGGAAACAGTCAGGTGCTCAACGCGAGCTTTCTTTCTGACAGCCTTCTCAACAACAGTGTTGATGTAAGCATAACGCTGGTTGGTGATGATGCTCTCGGCGTCATCGTCCATTTCCTTCTCGCAGTCTGCGATGTGCTGGTCAATGTGGTCAACCAGCGCCTTGTCCAGCTTCAGCTCCTGCTGAACCTTGTCATCACGCTCGAACAGCTTGACGGCGTACCAACGCAGGAAGCGGTCATCAACCTTGCCCTGGATGGACTCTTCGATATGAGCGATGGCATGCTCAACGCTGCCAGTGAACACATGGGGCAGCTCGCCAGCCTTGCCAGACTTTGCAGCGGCAACAGCCATCTCAGCAGCCTTCATGCTGCCTTCGCCCTTCAGTGCGCTGATCTCAACAGCCTGGCAGCCCAGCTCTGCGCTAAGCTTCTTCAGGTCGATCTTATCACCATTCTTGCGGACCAGGTCGATCATGTTGACGGCCATAACCACAGGAATGCCCAGCTCAATCAGCTGGGTGGTCAGGTACAGGTTACGTTCAATGTTGGTACCATCAATGATATTCAGGATGGCATCAGGCTTTTCATTGACCAGGTAACCACGGGCCACAACTTCCTCCAGGGTGTAGGGGGACAGGGAGTAGATACCGGGCAAGTCCTGAATGACAACGTCCTTCTGACCTTTCAGGCGGCCTTCCTTCTTTTCAACCGTAACGCCGGGCCAGTTGCCGACATACTGGTTAGAACCGGTTAAGTCATTGAACAGGGTAGTTTTACCACAGTTCGGGTTACCGGCTAGTGCAATTTTAATGCTCATTGCGTTACCCTCTCTTCTCTAGTTGGAATCAAACCAATTCGATCATTTCTGCGTCAGCCTTGCGCACGCTCAACTCGTAGTTGCGCACGGTCAGCTCCATGGGGTCACCCAGGGGGGCAACCTTGCGGACATAGATCTGAACACCTTTGGTGATGCCCATATCCATGATGCGGCGCTTGACAGGGCCTTCGCCGTGCAGCTTGGCAACGGTGACAGTCTCGCCGACTTTCGCGTCTTTCAGAGTTTTCATTTTTATCCTCCTCACAATATCTCTATCGGGAAGCCGCTGGATAAGCCGCAGCCTCCAAAACAGCGGATTGGCGCTGTTTTAACCAATCATAATGCGGTTTGCCATGGTTTTGTCCAGTGCAATGCGGCTTTCTTTTACCTGAATGATCAAGTTGCCCGCAATTTCGTTCACAACGGTAACCGTTGCGTCCACAACAAATCCCAACTCGGCCAGGTGCTGGCGAACTTCGTCTTTACCAGTGATTTTTTTGATGGTGACAGTTTCGCCTGCTTTTGCCATCGTAATCGGCATCATCGTTTCATCCCCCAACGTCCAAATTGCTTTACGTTTATAACTTTCTGTTCTGTTTTTTCTGCATCTTGCACAGGCGCAAAAAAGCCGGAGTTTGACCCTTAATCCCCTGTGATCTGCCGCTTCCCGGCCACCCGCAGAAGATTAGCAGATGCTAACTCCTTTGAACATTTGCAGTTTACCACTGCTAACCTGCAATGTCAATAGTTTTGGAGTTGTCCAAAATTAGTTTGTGCTAACCGATAAGTCGCGGCTAACTTTCTCACACTTTTTAAGGCAATTTGCACAAAGGGCGCTGCGTCATTCAGGCATTTTATGCCCTTTACCCCTTCTTTTGAGAGGAATATGCTGTATTCTCTCCGCTTGACAAATACCCATTGGGTTGGTATGATGAAGCCGTTATGAATTGCCGCCTGCCTTTTGGGTCAGTTTAGTTTAGGATACGTAACCTATTGCAGAAAGGATGAGTTTAATGGTTCAAATCACTATTGGGGTAGATGGAATGGCATGCAGCATGTGTGAAGCACATGTTTCTGACGCAATCCGCAAGGCATTCCCCGTCAAAAAGGTAACCGCCAGCCACACCAAGGGCCAGGCTGTTATTGTAGCCGAAAACGAAATTGCTGAGGCTGACATCGCTAAAGCGCTGGAACCGACTGGCTACCGCATGGTCAGCTACAGCTGCGCGCCTTACCAGAAGAAAAAGCTGTTTGGTCTTTTTGGCTGATTGCACAATCCGTGCGCTTCATCATCCGGCAGAGCCGCTACCCGGTGTTCTGCCGGATTTTTGTTTGTCTTTTCTATCTTATAACAGCCCTGATGATAAACTGTAAAAAGCAAACGGCAGTGAGCCGATGCCTTTTTTCTCGGTATCGGTTTCCCGCCGTCATAATGCTATTTGCTCAAGGTGTAGTGAGCACCTCAGGACACTTTGCTCAGCAGACTGCCAGCTTTGCGCCCAGAGCGTTGCAGGCTGCGATTGCATCGTCGTCCGGTGCTTCGTTTGCCATAACGCCAGGTTCTTCCTGCATCACAGCGCCGTCTTCCTTGCAGCGTGCGCACCAGTCTTCCAGCCACTGGCCAGAGCCCCAGCCGTAAGAACCGAACAGAGCAACCTTCACACCAGACAGGCTGCCTTCCAGGTCAGCGAACATGGGTTCAAATTCGCCTTCCTCCAGCTGCTCTGCGCCCATAGCGGGGCAGCCGAAAGCAACTGCGCCGTAATCGGCCAGCTTTGCGCTATCAAATTCTGCGCAGGTCAGCACATCGGCTTCGCCGCCAGCATTCTTAACGCCCTCTGCCACAGCCTGGGCCATCTGCTCAGTATTGCCTGTGCCACTCCAATAAACGATTGCTACCTTGTTCATAATCAAACAGCTCCTTTATTATATTTTAAGGCAATACCGCATAATTCTAAGTGCCGATACGGTGAGCGAGGTGCGGCAGATGCTAAGCCAAAAGCGCAGATAATACTGGATGCTGCAAAGGTGAGCGCCGCCAGTGGCGGAAACAGCGAACCGAAGCAGGGGCAGCGGTCGCAGAGTGCGAGGGGCTTTTGCCCCCGAAGCACGATGCGGGTACCGCAACCCGACATTATCGAGCATTTTGGCAACGCAGATGCCGTGCCGCAGCCGTCGGAGCGGCGCTTAAGCCGTCAGGCGGGAATTGTGCGGTATTACCTTAACATGGGCGTGCGCCCATTATATCAAACGGCTACTGCGAGCCGGGTGATCGGTGTACCGCTCTGGAAACAGCGGAGATAAACTTCAGTGCATTTGCGGAAGCGTTCAAACGTCTTTTGTGCTGCAGCGGGGTCGCCATAGCATTTCCAGTAACCGCAGAACGTATAATTTTTGCCCTTGTTTGCCACAAAGCCAACGACATCTTCCAGCGGATAACCAAGGAAAACGCCAATCTCGTGCGGGAACTCTGCTTCGCAGCAAAGGCACCGGGAAAGATGATCCAAGCACTCCTGCAAGCCGCCCTGGGGGTAACCTTCCCGCAGCAGGTACTGCTGCACATCCGGCTGCTGCAGGCTTTCTTCCAGGCTCTTTGCGCGGTAGACATAAACCAGATAGGCGTGGGTGACGGGGCATTCCTTGATGATAGAAACCGTAACGCCTTTGGGTTTTAGCTCAGCCGCCCAGCGCTCCGCCATGGCGTGCATGGCGCTTGCATCGGGTTCAACCCAGCGGAAGAGGTTTGCCACTTTAAGTCCCGCCAGAACAGGAGCACACTGCGTTACAAACGAGGTTTCAAAATTACGCTGCATGGTGTACCCTCCTGTTTTGACCGTATAATTAGTTTGTGCTAACTTCCAGTCATTAAAAATTCCCGCCGCCATTGCTATGTTTATGCAGAAAGTACGGGATATTCGTTGGTTATGTTTATCTAACCAACGAAGTTAGAATACCATATCTTCCCCATGGTGTCAAGTGGCCTTCCCAAACATTTTGCTTTTATTTCTTCTTGGCTCCAAATTAGGGCAATACCGCACAATTCCCGCCTTACGGCTTAAGCACCGCTTCGGCGGCTGCGGCACGGCATCTGCGTTGCCAAAATGCTCGATAATACATCCAGTATTATCTGCGCTTTTGGCTTAGCAGCTGCCGCACCTCGCTCGCCGTATCGGCACTTAGAATTATGCGGTGTTGCCTTAGAACGATAATAAAAGAAATGCCAAAAAAATAAAACCTCCAGCCTGTTTTGTCGGCCAGAGGTTTGTATGCTTCTCTTCTGTTTTTCTTTCGTTATTGCCCTGCGCTTACCCCTGCGATTTTTCAATCAGCTCGCGGGCGTTGGCAAGGCTGAGGTCTGTAACTTTATCGCCGGAAATCATGCGGGCTAACACCTGCACGCGGCCATCCAGATCCAGCGGATGGATCTCAGTGAAGGTCCGGTTGTCCCGCACCTTCTTTTCAATCAGCAGCTGGTTATCGGCAAAGGCAGCGATCTGCGGGGTATGGGTGATGCACAGCACCTGATGGCCGCTGGCGGTCTGCTTCAGCTTTTGGCCAATGCGCCCGGCGGCAAGGCCCGAAACACCGGTGTCGATCTCATCATAAATAACGGTCGAAATCGCATCTTTATCAGCCAAGGCGCTCTTGAACGCCAGCATGATACGGGAAAGCTCGCCGCCGGAAGCGATTTTAGCCAACGGCTTGGGCTCCTCGCCGGGGTTGGTAGAAATCAAAAATTCAATGTTATCCTGTCCTGCGGAAGCTAACGGGCCGCGCTGATGGCGCAGCACCATACGCACGCCGGGCATGTTCAAAAATTCCAGTGCTTCCCGCATTTGGCGGTTCATGCTGGTAAAAGCTTTCAGGCGAGCTTGGGTCAGCGTTTCCGCTGCAGCCTTGGTCTGGCGGTACAATTCCTGTTTGCGCTGGGTCAGCTCTGCAATGCGTTTGCCGGAGGACTGGTACCCTTCCAATTCTTCGGCCGCCTTATCCCGCCGAGTCAGCAGTTCTTCCACACTGGCACCGTAACGCTGTTTCATGCGGTAAATCTGGTCCAGCCGTTCTTCGATTTGATCCAGCTCCCCCGGGTCAAAATCATAACCGTCCAGGCGGTCGGCGAGGTCGGTGGCCAGCTCCCGCGCACCGTAATACAAATCGCTCAGGCGCTCGCTGAGCGGTGCCAGGCTCTCATCCAGGCGAGCGCTTTCGGCCAGCTCATTGACCACACTGCCCAGCAGATCCGCTGCGCCCATCATTTCGCCGGAATCATCACCGGAAAGCGCCTGGTGCGCCGCCGTCAGACCATCCAGAATGCCCTGTGCGTGCATGATGACCTTGCGGCGCTCCATCAAACGTTCTTCCTCGCCTGCGGTCAGCGCAGCGGCATCAATAGTATCAATCTCTTCCGAAAGCTCTGCGATCCGGCGCTGCTTTTCTTCCTCGCTGGAAGTCAACGCATCCAGCGCGCGCTTTGCCGTGACAAGAGCGCGGTACAGCGCATGGTAAGCGGCATACTCTGCCCCATCCTGCGCGTACTGATCCAGCAGGGCCAGATGGGTTGCCGGGTTGGTCAGGCTGGTGCTGTCGTGCTGGCCATGGATGGTCAGCAGCCCGGCGGAAATATCCCGCACCACGCCGGCGGTAGCGGGCATACCGTTAATACGGCAGCTGCCTTTTCCGTCCGCGCTGATCTCACGGTACAGCAGCAGGTCATCCTGGGCACCATAGCCGCATTTTTCCACCTGCTCCCGCACATGGGCCGGGATAGATTCAAACGTAGCCCAAATGCGTGCCTTGGGCGCACCGCTGCGCACCAGATCACGCGAGGTACGGTTGCCCAGAATGGCATTGATGGAATCGATCATGATAGATTTGCCGGCGCCGGTTTCGCCCGTCAGCACATTCAGGCCCGGGGTAAACTGTACTTCGGCTTTTTCAATCACGGCAACATTTTCAATTTTCAGCTCCGCAAGCATGGATGCTGCTCCCCCTCCGGCGGTTTAAGTGTGGCGTACCGTATAGCGCTGCAGCTGGCGGGTGATCTCAGCAGCGTTTTCCTCGGTGCGCATCAGGATAAAAAACGTATCATCACCGGAAAGTGTACCAACAACACCTTCCCAGGTTTGAGCGTCAAAAACTTCACAGGCAGCATTCGCCATGCCGGAAAAGCATTTGACCAGTACCATATGCCCAGCATAGTCCACCTTGAGCACAGACTCCCGGAAAATGGTTTCAAACCGGTTGGGTGAATGAGCCACCTTGCCGTTGCCGTTTGCCGGCATATAGCGGTAGCCGCCCTCCCCGTTGCAGTTTTTACCAGGCGCAGTTCCCGGATATCACGCGATACCGTTGCCTGCGTTACATCAAAACCGGCACGGCGCAGATGTTCGAGAAGATCCTCCTGCCGGTCAATCGGATATTTTTCAATCAGGTCCAAAATTGCCTGATGGCGCGCACTTTTCATTGCAGAGTCATCTCCTCATCAATTTTGTTTCTATCGCACGGAACTGCTCGGTTTCGTCAAAGGTAATCAGCCCCAGCTGTTCCACTGCCGTGGTAATGCTCAAACTTTCGCCCGGCTGCAAATCACAGCGGGAATGGCTGTCCGCGCTGGCGTACACGCTGTCACGGTTGGTTGCTTCCGCCACCACCGTCAGGGTACGGCTGGCCGAAAACACCAGCGGCACCGCGTGGATGCTGTGCGCACAGACCGGGGTAAGCACCATAACCGCCGCACAGGCATCCAGCACCGGCCCACCTGCGGAAAGCGAGTAAGCCGTGGAGCCCGTGGGTGTTGCGATGATCACCCCATCGCTGCGGTAGCGGCTGACAAAAGCGCCATCGCAGTAGACGGTATAATCCATGGGGTGCAGGCGGGAATTGCCGAACAGTACCACGTCGTTCATGGCAACCTGGTGCCAGTTATGGGCCGGGGCATCCGCGCGCAGCAGGTTGCGCGGCTCAATGGTATACCGCCCCGCAGCCAGGCGGGCCAGCTTTTCCGGCAGCTCTGCCACCTCGCAGGTAGCCAAAAAGCCAATGCGCCCCAGGTTGACACCCAGGACCGGCTTGCTTTGGGCAAGGCAGTCATGGGCGATGCGCAGCAGTGTGCCATCCCCGCCAATGGTGATAACCTGTTTTGCCTGGGCCAACGCCTGTTGCTGGGGCAGGAATACCGCCTTGGTATCCACCAATTCCCCAGCCAGCTCATCCGCCAGCAGGGCATGGATGCCGTGTTGATCCAGCAAAGCGATCACCTGACGGGTAACAGAAAAATCGGTATCTTTGATTCTGTTTGGAAAAAGAAAAACGGACAAGCTCTTTTCCCCTTTCCGGGTATGGTTTCAAAGGCAACACCGCACAATTCCCGCCTTACGGCTTAAGCACCGCTCCGGCGGCTGCGGCACGGCATCTGCGTTGCCAAAATGCTCGATAAGACATCCAGTATTATCTGCGCTTTTGGCTTAGCATCTGCCGCACCTCGCTCGCCGTATCGGCACTTAGAATTATGCGGTATTGCCCAAAGTAACAGGAACGCAGCTTTTAAGGTTCAGTGCAGGTTGGGGGCTTTATCCAGCGCCGTGTGAGCGTTGGCAACCGTCTGTTCGATCAGGCCTTCGGCAGCGGCTGCGGATCCTGGCTGTGCTGGACATACATCAAAAATTCAATGTTGCCCTCCGGCCCCTTAATGGGCGAAAAATCCAGTCCCGCCGGGGTAAAGTGGTTCGCCATGGCGTAACCCTGCGCCATATGTAGCACCTCGGCATGGGTAGCGGGTTCCCGCACAACGCCTTTTTTACCTACTTTTTCGCGTCCGGCTTCAAACTGGGGCTTCACCAGACAGACGCCGACGGCATCCGGCGTACAGATAGTATCCGCCACCGGGAAGATATGTTTGAGCGAGATAAAGGAAACATCCACGCTGAAAAACGCGATTTTGTCCCCCAGCATATCCGGGGTAACATTGCGGATGTTTGTGCGCTCCATATTGACCACGCGCTCATCGGTGCGCAGGCTCCACGCCAGCTGGCCATAGCCCACATCCACGGCGTACACTTTGACTGCGCCATTTTTGAGCATACAGTCGGTAAAGCCGCCTGTCGATGCGCCAATATCCATGCAGACCTTGCCATCCGGCCGCATGGGGAACACCTGCATGGCTTTTTCCAGCTTGAGGCCGCCGCGGCTGACGTAACCGATATCATGGCCGCGCACTTCCACTTTGGCGTCCTCAGCAATCATTTCACCGGCTTTGTCCACTTTCTGCTCATTGACAAAGACAATACCGGACATGATCAGTGCTTTGGCGCGCTCCCGGCTTTGGGCATAGCCGTTTTGGCAAAGGTATTGATCCAGACGAATTTTCATTGATGAACAACCTTTCGGTTCACTTATTTCAGTTACGGGTCAACACGTCCTGGGCCAGAGTATGAGCATCCAAGCCCTGGTCCCGGCGCAGCTGCGGCACTGTGGCGTGCAGCAGATGGGTGTTATCTACCCCGCGTAGGATAAAGCGGCCCTGCCAGCCTGCTGCCTGCAGGGCAGTGCAAAGCTGCTGGCCAATACCGCCCGTTGCCACGGATTCCTCTGCAAACAGGATGGTTTTATAGTTGGAAAGCTGGCGGCAAAGACCATCCGGCAAGGGATAAACCTGCACCAGCTTACAGCAGTCCGCTGCCATTCCCTGGTGGCGCAGCAGTTCCGCCGCGGCAAGAATCTCCTCGGTTTCAGCGCCATAACTGACAAGAACGGTATCGGCCTTGTCCGCACCGCACAGCATATCATAGGGTTTGCCGGTGCATCCAAGGGCCGCCAGAGCCGGCTTTTCTTCTCCGCGGGCATAACGGATGGCGCGGGGGCCGCGCATGGTTTTGACCAGTGCTTCCAGCCAGTATTCCAGTTCCGCATAGTTGCACGGAGAATACACCGGGATGCCGATTTGGCTGAAATAGCCGGTATCATAAATGCCCTGGTGGGTCTCGCCATCGCCCGGCACAAGGCCAGCACGGTCCACGGCAAACAGCACATCCAGATGCATCAGGTTCACATCATGAATCATCTGGTCATAAGCGCGCTGGAAGAAGGTGGAGTAGATAGCCACAACCGGCAGCATGCCTTGGCTGGCAAGGCCCGCCGCAAAGGTTACGGCGTGCTCTTCCGCCATGCCAACGTCAAAGAAAGCGTTCCGGAATGGCGTGGTAGAAGAAGTTCAGGCCAGTGCCGTATTTCATAGCTGCCGTAATGGCGCACAGGTTAGGCACTTCCCTGCCCAGGGCCGCCAGCTTGTTGCCGAATCGGTTGGAGAAAGAATCCTTGGGCGACATTTCCGGATTTGTCAGGTGATCCAGATCAAACGCGGAAACGCTGTGGAACTCGCCGGGGTTTTCTTCCGCCGGTTTCAGACCCTTACCCTTTTGGGTAACAATATGCAAAAACACCGGGGAATACTGTTCCTGCAGGTTGGTAAAGATCCGGGTCAGCTCGGTAACATCGTGGCCATCCACCGGGCCAACGTACTGGAACCCCATTTCCTCGAACATTGTGGAGTGGTAAATGCCGCGGCGGATGATCTTTTTCCCTTCCTGCAGCACCTCTACCAGAGCAGTGCCCACTGCGGGGATACACTCCAGCGCGGTTTCCATATGAGCCTTAACCCGGAAATACTTTGGGTCTGTGCGTAGTTTGGTTAGATAATTTGCCATCTGACCGACATTTTTTGAGATGGACATTTTGTTATCGTTCAGCACCACAATCAGGTTGTTCAGGTTGCTGACGTTGTTCATGCCCTCATAGACCATGCCGCCGGTGAACGCGCCATCCCCGATGATGGCAACGACCTTGCCGGGTTCTTTTTTCAGCTTTTTGGCGCGTGCCACACCGATGGCGGTGGAAAGCGCCGTGCTGCCGTGCCCCGCAATAAAGGTATCACAGTCGCTTTCCTGCGGGGAGGGAAAGCCCGAAAGGCCATCCACCTGGCGCAGATGGGCGAAGCCCTCCCGGCGGCCGGTCAGCAGCTTGTGGGTATAGCACTGGTGACCGACATCGAACAAAATTTTATCCTGCGGCAGAGTCAGCGCACGGTGCAAAGCCACCGTAAGTTCCACCACGCCCAAGTTGGACGAAAGGTGCCCGCCGGTAGAGGAAACACTTTCAATCAAAAAATTGCGGATATCCTCACACAGAAGCGGAAGTTCCTGCTGCGGCAGTTTTTTTACATCCCCGTTTTTCTGGATTTTATCCAGATAAGGATATTTCATGATCACATACCTCGTTTGCTCTGTTTTTACACCATTGGCATCAAAAGGCCAACAGCAATGCCAAAAATGGCACCTGTAAGAACCTGGATAGGGGTATGACCCACCATTTCTTTCAGTTTTTTATCTCCCAAAAAGGGCATGGCATCTGATTCACGATCCATCCATTCGCTCAGCATGCGGTTCAGAATCTTGGCCTGCTCGCCCGTTTCCCGGCGCACACCCATTGCGTCATACATTACAATAATGGCCAAAACCAGCGCCAGGGCAAACTCCGTGGAGCCTGTGCCGCAGTAGCGCCCGGTGGCAACCAACAGCGCACATACCGTTGCGGAGTGTGCACTGGGCATGCCCCCTGCGCCCCACAGGCGTTCCGGGATAAATTTGCCAAGGATAATCAGGTTCAGAATCACTTTGGTGAACTGTGCCAGCAGCGAGCTGATGACCGCCGTTACCAGCACATAATTCCAGCTCAGCGCTTCGCGCAAAAGCGTCATCATGGTAGTTTTCTCCTCACACCGGGCCAAACAGGCGGGTTCCCGGCAAAGCTGCCGGGCAGTGGGCCGCACCGCCTGCCCTGCTGTAATATGTTACTTACTGCGGGTCAGCAGCTCCACTGCCATCTCGCGCAAAAAGTCTGCTTCCGGGCCAAGATCCGCCAGGGCAGCCAGGGCAGCATCATTATGCTGCTTTGCCAGGCTGCGGGCACCTTCCAGCCCATACAGGGTGATAAAGGTCGTTTTGTCGTTTTCGGCATCGCTGCCAACAGGCTTGCCCAGTTCTTCCGTCGTGGCGGTCACATCCAAAATATCATCCACGATCTGGAACACCAGCCCCAGCTCCGCGGCATAATGCTGCAGGGCAGTGCACAGGGCATCGTCCGCCTGAGCGGCATCGCAGCCAAGGTCCACACCGGCAATAATCAATGCGCCGGTCTTGTGGGCATGCAGTTCCAGCAGCTCGCTTTCGCTGGCGTGCACGGTCTCGTAATGCTTATCCAGTTCCTGGCCATACAACATACCGCGTGCCCCGGCTGCTTTGGCCAGGTGAGCCGCCGCCTGCACCCGGCTTTGGGGGTGGGTCGGCGCGTTGGCAACAGCTTCAAAGGCTGCTGTAACCAGGGCATCTGCCGCCAGCAGGGCGGTTGCTTCGCCATATTGCTTATGGCAGCTCAGGCGGCCGCGGCGGTAATCATCATTATCCATGCAGGGCATGTCATCGTGAATCAGGGAATAGCAGTGCAGCATTTCCAGCGCCGCGGCATAGTCGGCTGCAGCTGCGGTATCGCCGCCCGCCAGCTGGCAGGCAGCCAGCACCAGCACGGCGCGCACACGCTTGCCGCCGCCCAGCAGGCTGTAACGCGCTGCCTGGCTGATTTGGGCTTTTACCGGCAGATAAACATCGCACAGTTCGTTCAGGCGCTGCTCCGCCTGCTGCACAAAGGCTTTATACTGCTGTTGATAACGTTCCTGTTCCATGGGGAAAAGCCTCCTTATCCTGCGGGTTCACTCATCCGCGCCGGGCTGTGCCAGCGATGCGTCGATCTCTTCGATCTGTAATTTTGCCTTGTCCAGCGCCGTGTTGCAATACTGGATCAGCTGGGCAGCTTCGGCATACAGTTTAACGGATTGGTCCAGCGTTGTGGTTTCATCCTGCATTTTTGCCAAAAGCTCCTGCAGGCGCTGGAGCCCTTCTTCAAAGGTTTTAGGTGCTCTCATCGGTTTGCTCCTTTTCAGGGTTCCCCTGAGTGGGTGCCACGGCATCCACCGTACACTGTGCGGCTGCATTGCTGCCGATAACAGTGATCTTCTGCCCCGGCTTCAGATGTTCTGTTGTCAGGCAGCGGCCGCGGGCATCCGCGACCATGGTATAGCCGCGTGCAAGGACTGCATATGGATTCAGTGACGCTGCCACCGCAGCAGCGGTGTGCAGCCCCTGGGTGCAGGCAGCTGCCTTTTGGGCTGCAACGGCCTGTATCTGTGCTGTCGCTTGCCGCAAAAGCTGCGCACGGGCGTCAATTCCTGCTTTTTCGTTCTGCATGGCTGCAGTCGGGGAAATGATGTTGAATTTATTATAGCACATTTCCAGGCGGGACTGTATATTTTTTTGAATATTTTGTTGTAAAATGAATATTTCGTGCCGCACCTGTGCCTGATCCGGCACGCAGAGTTCCGCCGCTGCGGAAGGTGTAGGAGCACGCAGGTCAGCCACATAATCCAGAATTGTGGTATCAATTTCATGCCCGACCGCAGAAACGACTGGCTTTTTACAGGCATAGGCTGCGCGGGCAATGCGCTCACTGTTGAACACCCACAAATCCTCTTTGCTACCGCCGCCGCGGGTGATTAAGATTATATCCGGGCGCGGGTCTGCATCCAGGCGGCGGATGCCATCCACAATGCTCTTTTCCGCTTCCAGCCCCTGCACACTGACGGGGGCCAGCAGCAGTTTGACCATCGGCCACCGCCGCGTGATGATGTGGATCACATCCTGCAATGCCGCACCGGTTTTGGATGTGACCAGCCCGATACACTGCGGCATAGGCGGCAGCGGGCGTTTGTGGTCAGCATCAAACAGGCCTTCGGCAGAAAGCTTTTTCTTCAGCGCATCAAAGGCCATCTGGGCCGCACCGGCGCCAAAGGGGCGCATATAATCGCAATACAGCTGGAATGCGCCGTCCCGCTCATACAGCGTTGCCCGGCCATACGCCAGCACCAGCATGCCGTTTTCCGGTGCAAAGCCCAACAGACGCGCTTTATCTCGGAACATCACACACTTAATGGCGGCATTTTCATCTTTCAGGGTAAAGTAGCAGTGGCCGCTTTTGTAATGGCGCGTAAAGTTGGAAACCTCGCCGCAGACGATGAGGTTATTCAGTGGTTCGCACTGCTCCAGCACCTGTTTAGCCAGCAGGTTCAGGGTGGTTACATTGATGTATTCGGCCATGCATTGATCTCCCTTGCCGCCAGGATGGACACGCCGATGGCATTATCGCTGGCAAACTTGCCGGGCACAAAATAGGCGTACTGCATCCGTTTTGTGATATAATCCCGCACGATCTCGCTGCTCATCACGCCGCCTGCAAACACCACGGGCAGACCGGGGTTCCGCTCCAGGGCAGCGGCGGCCATGCGGCGCAGGGTTTCTGCCACGCAGAGCAGGCAGTACTTACTGACATATTCCGGGCTTTTGCCCTCTGCCAGCAGCTTTTCGCACTGGTTCTGCAAGCCGGAAAGGCTGCAGGTTGTGCCGCGCACGCTGACTTTGGGTTTGATGTTCTCGGTGCAGGCAGCCGCCAGCTGGCTGACATAGATGCCCGCCGGGAACGCATAGCCCAGCCGCACGCCAAGGCGGTCCACTGCCTGGCCCGCGTATAGGTCGCTGCTGGTGCCAATGCAGGTAATGCTGTCCGGCCCCTTGCAGTGCAAAAGGTCAGTGGTTCCGCCGGACACATGGAACACCAGCTCTTCTTTGCCGAACAGGTCTGCCCCGCTGGCCGCAAAAAGGGCCGCGGAGATATGCCCCTGCTGGTGGGTCGTTTGAACCAGCGGAATGCCTTTGGCCGCGCAGAACGCTGTGGCCGCACTGACGCCCGCCAAAAAGCATGGCATATAGGAGCCATCCACCGGGCGGGGCCTGGCGGATACGCCGACAGCTTCGATCTGCGTCAGGTTCACCTTTTGGCCCAGTTCTGCCAGCATTTCCGGCAGGGCGGCGGTATGGTGGAACAGCGCATCGCTCTGGCGCAGGCCCAGTTGACCCTCCCGCACGGGCAGGAAGCGTTTGCAATCGCAAACAACCTCTCCGGCGTTTGTGTCAAACACGGCCAGAGAGGTTGCGTAATTGCTTGTATCGATGCCCAGCGTTCTCATTCTTCGGCGGGCTTATCCTGCGCCCGTGCCACGGTGCCAAGCAGGCCGTTGACGAACTGATAGTCCTTGTCAGAGCCATACTTTTTGACCAGTTCAACGGCTTCGTTGATGGCAACGCTGGTCTTTTTTTCTTCGCCGTACATCATTTCAGCCAGGGCCACACGCAGGGCTACCAGGCTGACACGCGGAACGCGGGCAATGGTCCAGCCTTTGAGGTTTGCACGGATCACATCATCAATTTCTTCCGAATGGGCTTCCATATCGCGCAGAATGCGCAGGGAAAACTCATCCAGCGGATGCTCGTGGCTTTCGGGCTGGTTCAGCAGCACCGGCTGCGGATCATCCGGGTGGAAGGTTGCGGAAAAAGCCGCAAGAAAAGCATTTTCGCGTGCTTCGCGGCGGGTAAGATTCTGTTCCATTGTCACTATTCCCATCTTTCAATTATTTATGCTGGTCTGCGGCAGGCTCTTCCAGCCCGGCAACGATCACATCCACACGGGAAACCGTAATGCCGGTCATATTCTGGATGGTCTGCTTGACGTTTTCCTGCACTTTGGCGCAGACAGGCATAATTTTGCTGCCGTACTTGGCAATTACATGCACCTGCACCACAGCAACGCCATCGCTTAAATCCACCGTAACAGGCTTTTGCAGGCTGGCTTTGCTCAGCAACCCGCGCACGCTCTGCATGCTGCCGGAAGAAACATCGGCCACGCCATCAATTTCCAGTGCGGCCAGTTTGGCGATCTTGGCTACGACCTCATTGGAGATCTGCAGGCTGCCATCAATGCTGTTGCGTACATCCATAGCTCTATCCTCCCGCTGCCGGGTAAGCCGGCAGAATTGAATGGTTGTGATATTTGTTAATAGCTTACCACAATTTTGTACTGTTTGCAAGCAGTGTACCGTGGCTAACAGCCCGCCCGCAAAATAAAATCCAGCGGAGCCAGGGCGAGGGATAGAACACGAGATATTCCCTGCATAAAAATGCACCTGCCCGGCAGCAAAAAGCCAGAGCAAATGGCCGAAAACAACCGTTCCGCTCTGGCTTTCTGATTTTGATGATTGACTGTGTTTATCTTTTGCGGCCATCTTATTTAGCGTATCCGTTTTGCAGTGCAGCAAAACGCCTTATCATAAACCATACTGCCGGCAGCTTTTATTTCTGTTCATCAGTTTCTTCCGGCGCGTTTTCCAGTTCCTGGTGGCGTTTTTTATACTCCGAAATTGCCGCCTGCATCAGCGTAAAGGTGAACACGACCGTAATAACGCCGGTCACACCGGCAACAGCCAGGCTATGGGTCGCAAACATCATGACCACCGCGGAAAGCACACCACCGACCAGGCTGCCCACAATGCTGGTGCTAAGGCTGGCCTTGATGTGGCGGTCCCAAATGCCATTGCGCAGGCATTCTTCCAGCGTGTAAAGGCACGCGGCCATAAACACGATCCATTCTCCTGCCATCTGGCTGATGTCCGCCTGCATCATAAGTTGGAATATCATAACGGCAAACAGGCCCCACCACATCAGCCAGAAGCCACGGCTTTCAATTTTGCGCAGGGTCTGTTCCTGCATTTCGTCCAGCTGGTTCTTTTTGCTGAAAATATTTTGTTTCATTTATGGTTCCTCCCAGAATAAGTCATCCAATGTTTTGCCAAGTGCCTTGCAGATCGCGCGGCACAGGTTGATGGTGGGGTTGTACTCTCCTTTTTCAATCGCGTTGATAGTCTGGCGCGAAACGCCGACGGCTTCGGCCAAAGCGGCCTGTGTCATATCTTTTTCGGCACGGGCAGCTTTCAGTTTCAGGTTTTTGGGCATATGGCTCCCCTTTTCTTGCATCCTTTTGTGGCAGCCCCTTGCTTTGCTGCTGTGATTACAGTATATCATGCGCCTTACATTATGTCAAGTATATATTACATTTTGTCATCTTGTAAATTGCCGCTTCTTGCCTTTCCCGGGTGGCTATGCTATCATGGTACCAGTGCTATTTTATTATGATTAAGGGGGCTACCCATGAAATACGGATTCTTGCACACAGCAGCCGTCAGCCCTGCGCTGCATGTTGCTGACTGTGCCTACAATACGCAGCAGATCATTGCCGCCATGCGCGCACAGGCTGTTGCCGGAACCAAACTGCTCTGCCTGCCGGAGTTTACCCTGACCGGCTATACCTGCAGCGATCTGTTTCTGCAGGAAACACTGTGCCGCGGCGCCGAGGATGGGCTGATTCAGATTCTCGATGCCAGCAAAGAGCTGGACGTGGTGACGTTGGTTGGCCTGCCGGTGCGCCATAACGGCAAGCTGTACAACTGTGCAGCGGTTGTTTGCAAGGGGCAACTGTTGGGCCTTGTACCCAAAACCTACCTGCCCAATTACGGCGAGTTTTACGAGCGCCGCCATTTTGTGCCGGGCCCAAAAGATGCGTTTGAAATCACCTTTGCCGGGCAGCGCACTCTGTTTGGCACCAACCTGCTGTTTGCCTGCCGCGAGATGCCGGAGTTTGTGCTTGGGGTGGAAATCTGTGAGGACCTTTGGGCCCCTGTGCCCCCCAGTTGTAGCCATGCGCTGGCCGGGGCAACGGTGGTTGCAAACCTTTCTGCCAGCGATGAAACGGTAGGCAAAGCTGCCTACCGCCGGGAGCTGGTGGCTGGGCAGAGCGCCCGCCTGCTGTGCGGTTATGTGTATGCTGACGCCGGGCACGGTGAAAGCACCACCGATATGACCTTTGCCGCCCACAATCTGATTGCGGAAAACGGTACACTGCTGTGCGAGGCCGAGCCTTTCGCCAACGGTACCGCCGCAACCGAGCTAGACCTTGGCCGCATGGTGCAGGAGCGTATCCGCAACACAACCTTTGTGCCGGATGCCGCCGGATACACGACCATCAGCTTTGATTTGGAAGTGGCAGAAGCACCGCTGACGCGGTTTGTTTCCCCCACGCCATTTGTGCCGCAGAATGATGCTGCTCGCGCCGAGCGCTGCGAGCTGATTTTGCGCATCCAGGCTGAGGGCCTTGCCAAGCGTATGGAGCACACCCACGCCAAGTGCGCTGTTGTGGGTATTTCCGGCGGGTTGGATTCCTGCCTGGCTTTGCTGGTTGCCGTGCGTGCCTGCAAGGTGCTGGGCCGTGACCCCAAGGACATTATTGCCATTACCATGCCCTGCTTTGGAACTACCAAGCGCACCCGCTCCAACGCGGAGATTCTGTGCGAAGCACTGGGCGTCAGCTTTACCGAAATCAACATTACCAACACGGTGGAAAGCCACTTTGCCGATATCGGCCAAGACCCGCACACCTATGATGTGACCTTTGAAAACTGCCAGGCCCGTGTGCGCACGCTGGAATTGATGGATTACGCCAACAAGAACGGCGGCTTTGTGATCGGCACCGGAGATTTGAGCGAGCTGGCCCTCGGCTGGGCCACCTACAACGGCGACCACATGAGCATGTACGGTGTGAACGCCGGGGTGCCCAAAACGCTGGTGCGCCACATTGTGCAGTATGTGGCCGATACCTGCGGCCAGCCGGTGCTGCGTGATGTGCTGGTGGATATTCTGGATACCCCAGTCAGCCCGGAGCTGCTGCCTTCCGCCGCGGATGGCACCATTGCCCAGCAGACCGAAAAGCTGGTTGGGCCGTATGAGCTGCATGATTTTTACCTGTATTATGTGCTGCGCTTTGGGTTTGGACCCGCCAAGATTTATCACCTGGCGTTGGCCGCATTTGCCGGGCGGTATGAACCGGAAGTGCTGCTGGCCTGGCTGCGCAACTTCTACCGCCGGTTCTTTGCCCAGCAGTTCAAGCGCAGCTGCCTGCCGGATGGACCGAAGGTCGGTTCCGTCACCCTCAGCCCCCGCGCCGACTGGCGTATGCCGAGCGATGCCTGCAACGCTTTGTGGCTGAAAGAATTGGATGAGATCGAGGCAAAATAAACTTGCTGTTCTATCTCTGATTTCCATTATTTTCAATTCTTATCGCTTCACGGAGTTATAAAATAGCAGCTCCCTGCCTGGTTACCGTACAGCCGGTAAAACAGGCAGGGAGCATTTTGTTTGTTATTTTATGCCGCTTGGAATAACCACCGAGCGGCGGTCATCCGGGGCATCAGGTGCCGTAATGGGAAAGGAACTGTTTGGTGCGTTCCTCGTGCGGGTGTTCGATCACCTGGTGGGCAGGGCCTTCCTCGACCACCACGCCGCCATCCATAAACAGGATGCGGTCTGCCACATCGCGCGCAAAAGACATTTCGTGCGTGACAATGATCATGGTAGTTTTCTGGTCGGCCAGATCGCGCAGAACACGCAGAACTTCGCCGGTCAGCTCCGGGTCAAGGGCGCTGGTTGGTTCATCAAAGCAAAGGATATCCGGTTCCAGCGCCAGGGCGCGGGCAATAGCTACACGCTGTTGCTGGCCGCCGGAAAGCTGGTGCGGGTAATGGTTTTCCCGCTCCGAAAGGCCCATCTGTGCCAGAAGGGTGCGGGCTTTTTCTTCCAGTTCCGCATGAATCGCTTTGCGGTTGGCTTTATACTCCGGTTTTTCTTTTGCCAGCAGCTCCCCGGCCAGGGTAATGTTCTGCAAAGCCGTATACTGCGGGAACAGATTGAAGTTCTGGAACACAAGGCCGAAATGCAGGCGCTTTTTGCGCACTTCACTTTCACGGTGGGTGGCCGGGTCAGCGGCATCCCACAGGGTTTTGCCGTCCACACGGATCACACCGGTATCCGGCGTTTCCAAAAAGTTCAGGCAGCGCAGCAACGTTGTTTTGCCGGAGCCGGAAGAACCGATGATGGCCAGTGCTTCGCCTTTTTCCAGGTTGAGAGAGATGTTTTGCAGCACATGGGTACTGCCAAAGTTTTTGCTGATGCCGGTAACTTCCAAAAGTGCCATATGTACGTCCCCCTTACCGGAAATAGCTGAGCTTTTTTTCCAGCCAGTTGAACAGCAGGGTCATTGCCCCGACAAACACCAGGAAGAAAAGCGCGGTGGAGAACAGCGGCCAGATCAAGCCCTTGGCGCTGTATTCCTTTGCCATCATGATGATTTCCTTGTTGGCGATCACATTGGCAAGGGAGGTATCTTTGATCAAGGTCATGACCTCATTGCCCATGGGGGCCAGGATGCGCTTGATGACCTGCAGCAGCGTAACGCGGAAAAAAATCTGGCTCTTGGTCATGCCAAGCACCTGCCCGGCTTCCGTCTGGCCAACGGGAACAGACTCAATACCGCCGCGGTAAATTTCGGAAAAATAGCAGGCGTAATTGATGACAAACGCCACCACCGCCGCCAGCAGGCGGCCATTGGTGCTGGACCCCCAGGGACTGGCAAAGCCCATCAGACCAGGGCCAAGGTAGATAACGATGATTTGCAGCATCAACGGCGTGCCGCGGATGATCCACACAAAGGTTTTGACCACGCCCCGCAGCGGTGTGAACCGGCTCATGGAGCCAAGTGACACCAAAAGGCCAAGCGGCAGGGCAAACAACAGCGTCAGCCCAAAAAGCTGACAGTTCATTAGGAAGGCGCTGGTCAGGCGGCTCCAAATCACACCCGCTTCCCCCATGATCAGTCTGCCAGGGTCAGGCCGTATTTGTCGGCCAGGGTCTGCATGGTACCGTCCGCTTTCAGTTCATCGAAAGCGGTATCCACAGCGGCGGCGACATCGCTGCCCTTGCGGAAAGCAGCACCGTATTCTTCCACATTCAGCTCGTCCTTGATGACAAGGTTTGCATAGTCGGTGCCTTCGCCGATCATAGCGCTAGCCAGGGTCAGGTCCAGAACAGCGGCGTCAGCGGTGCCGGCAGCAACTTCCATCAGGCAGTCGGTCTGCACGCTCTTGGCAACAAAGTCTGCCTGCTGCAGGCCCTCGTCCTCTTCAATGGTAGTTTCGCCAGCAGATCCGGACTCAGCCACAACGGTCTTACCGGCAAGGTCTGCGGTGGAGGTGTAATCGGCGTCAGCCTTCATCACAACCACCTGTGCATTCTTGACGTAAGGCTTGGTGCAGGCCATATTGGCCTCGCGGTCATCGGTCAGGGTCAGGCCGTTCCAGATGCAGTCAATGCTTTTGGCAGCCAGCTCGGTCTCTTTGGTATCCCAGTTGATCTCGACAAAATCCGGCTCCACGCCCAGCTTTTCACACACAGCTGTTGCCAGTTCGGTATCAAAACCGGTAAAGGTACCGCTTTCATCGGTGTAGTTCATCGGCTCGTACACGGTGTAGCCGATGGTCATTTTGCCCTTGTTCTGCAGGTAGGCCAAGTCGCTGTCTGCAGCGGCGCTGTCAGCGGTGGATGCTGCCGTGCTTTCGGCAGAGCTTTCCGTGATGCTTGCAGCTGCACTGCTGCTGGAGCCGCAGGCCGCAAGGCTGAGGGCAAACATGCCCGCCACAGCAAAAGAAATCAACTTTTTCATAACATTTCCTCCCTTATCTATACCAGTGCTGAGCAAGTTCTCCGCACCATTCCTGCAGTGCTGCACATTTGCACTGCACGCCAACCTTGTGCTTTAGTGCGCCGAAGAGGTTGACTATTAGTTTATAATACCCTCTTTTGCTATTTTTTGCAATACTTATTCATGATTCCTGCATAAAAAGGCAAAGCCGGCAGGGTTTGACTGCGGTTATGCAGCGCTTCCCTGCCGGTCATGGTTTACCTTACCTCCACAACGGTGATATCCTGCGCGCTCAGGCCCTTGCACTTGCCTAAAACGGCATCCCGGATGCGGGTCACTTCATCCGCGGTCAGGGCGTCGTTTTCTGTCATAACGGTGATATCCGCGCGTCCCTCCCCAATGCTGACAACACAGTCCGCAAAGCCTTTGGATTTAATCAGGCTTTCAATGCTGGATTCCACCGTGATGCTGCTGATCTGGTTTTGCAGCTTTTGGGTAATGCTGTCTTTTTCGCTTTCGCTCAAATCCGCACTTTTCAGTGTCTTTTTGATAGCGTCCAGTGCCTCGTCCCGCGCTTTGGAGCGGTTCAGGCGTGCCTGTTCAAAAAATTCCGTACCGGAATCCTTGCTGACGCTGACAAGCTGGGCTTCGCCGTAATTTTTGCCTGCCTGCCCGCCCAATTCCATTTCTTCCGCTGCATCCGCCTGGGCGGCGGTCTGAGGTTCACTTTCCAGCGGATCAAACACTGCCTGGGCGGTCATGGGTTCCACCGCCGCGTTTGTTTCCGGCTGCCGGGCGGCAGTCTGTACCGTGTCCTCGTCAGCTTCCGCCGAAGTCTGCACAACGGCTTCCGGCGTTCCCGCCTGCGGGGTGCGCCCGGCGAACGACCAGTTCAAAAACACTGCACCGCCCAACGCCAGGGTAAGCGCCGCCAATGTGGCATACCGTTTGGTTGCTCTGCCTTCCATATCGTTAGCCCTCCCTATGATTGCATTTTGTTTACGGTAATATGGCTGGCCCCCACGCCGGTCAGGGCGCTGACCAGTTCTGTGATGCGGCGCTGGGTCCCGGCATTATCCCCGCCCTGGCAAAGCACGGCCACGCCGCGCACCTGCGGTGCCTGAACCGACTGCACCACCGGCTGTGCACCGGCCAGCAGATGGGTGCGCTGGCTGGCGGCGCTGCTGCGGGTGTCCTCGCTGGTTTTCTCTATCCGGGTATCCGCTGCATAGGTGGTTTCCTCCCCGCAGTCCAGCGTTACCATAACAACGGTTTCGCCTGCGCCGTCCATGGCACGGATCAGGGCGGCAAGGCGGGTTTCCAGCTGCTGTTCATACTCCGCTGCCGTCTGGCTCTGCTGGCTGCTCTGCGCGGCATTTTGTGCGCTTTGCCCGGCTGGCAGCCATTCCGACATACAGAGCAGCAGCATGCCCGCCAGGCCGGATACCAACAAGAGATTGATACGCTTTTTATCATCCTTCCACGCCGCCTGCAGCCAGGCGATGCTCTGTTTTGCGGTCATTGGGTGTTCTCCAGCGTATAGGGCAGGTCCCCCGCAAAATTTTGCAGCAGGGTTTCCGCCTGTTCCCGGTCCGCCGGGTAAACCAGCCGCACATGCACGCCGCCCGCCTGCGGCTGCACAACGGATTCGATGCCGCTTTGCCGCAAAAGCTTTTGCAGTGCTGCGGCGGATTCCTGCATGGCAAGCTCTGCGCCGTAAGCGGTATAGTCCTCGCCGGGGGCGCTCTGGCTGGCAAAGTTTTGGAGCTGCGCGTCAAAGTTTTGCCAGTTCAGGCCGGATACCGCATGGAGGACCGATGTTATAATATACAGCGTAAGCACCGCATTTATGACTGGCTTGAACCCATTTTGCGGCCAGAATGTCCGCACCAGCCCAGCCAGGGCGGACAAGATGCAGCAAACCAGTGCCGCGTGGCACAGCGTATCCATAAGTCAGCCCCCATTCCCGCCAAGCAGCAGCAACAGCGTGGATAGAATTACCAGAAAGAAATATAGTACCAAGATAGCCCCGCACAGCCGCGTCCCCTGGCCAAATAGGGTGCAGATCTGCTTGCTGCGCTTTTGCCCCAGTCCCGCCGCCAGAATGTCCATGCCGGAAAACACCAGCCAGTACAGCCCGCACTGCGCCAGCACCGGGGCAAACGCTGCCCCCAGGGCCGCCACCGCCGCCAACGCCAATGAGCCTTTGAGCAGTCCGATTGCGGCGGAAGCACTGCCCAGAGCCGCCGCAGCGGCATCCCCCACGACGGGCACGGCAGCACTCAGCACGCTTTTGCCGATTTTTAAGGCTGCGCGGTCAGTCCCGGCGGCCAACACATTTTGCAGCCCCAGCACAAAGGTAAACAACATACCGCACAGTTTGAGCGCAAAGGTAAAACAGCGGGCAAACAGGTTTGCGGCATCGGCAATGCCACTATCCCCCCAAAGGGCCGCAGAAACGGAAAAGCAGAAATAGATTTGCAGCAGCGGCAGCAGTAAGTTTTGCAGCACTTCCGCCAGAAAGGCCGCCATAGCATAAAACATCGTGCTGTACACGGCAGCTCCGGCGGTTTGGCCCGCCAGCAGTGCCACCCCGGCAAACACCGGCACAAAGCCGGATACATACAACTGGCTGGTGTTGGCTGCCTGGGCAACCTGCTGCACGAGAGATGTCATTTGATTCAGCGCAATGGTGCCAAAGCCGAGCACAGCCACAAGGTCCACACAGTCCCGCCAGGCACCACCGTCCGCCAGCAGCCCCACACAGCTGGAAAGCAGCAAAAACAGCACCGCGCGCCGGGCCAGTTGCAGCGGCTGCCCCCAGGCGTTTTTCAGCCAACCAGCCAGCGTTTGCAGCAGCTCCTGCAAGGTAATGTGAACGAGCTTGTCCGGCGTCAGTTCGCTTTGCTGCAAAATCTGCTGCACCCCAGCGGGCAGTTCTGCCGCGGCGGCTGGCAGCGGGAAGGCTATCACGATAAAAAGGACAAAAACGAGGCCAGCAAGCTTTGCAGCAGAGGCAATGCCTGCAGCATAGCCAAAATGCGGCCCACGAATTCCATACAGAACGCGGCGGCAGCAAGGCCGGCTTCGCGGCAAAGGTCCGCCGCTAGCTGGGCCACAAAAGCGATAGCCAGCACCTGCAGCAGAATGCTGAACGAATCGCCGCCAGCCTGCCCGGCCAGCTGCTGCAGCCGGGCCAGCAGTGGGCGCAATTGCTGCACCGCGAACCACAGCAGCCCCGCCGCGCCGCACAAAGAAAGCAGGAACGCAAAGCCGGGCTGGTCCTTTTTTAAGCAGAGCACCAGCACGCAGACGACAATGGCAAGGGCGGCCGCTTTTAAGATAAGCATCGTTATCCATGACCAATCACAAATCAAACAGCGCTTTGATCAGCACAAACAAATCGCTGATTTGGCGCACCAGCATGCTAAGTACCACGATCAAGCCCGCAAGGGTGGTCATCATAGCCTGATCCTCCCGCCCAGAGCGGGTGAGCAGCTGGTTGAGCACCGCAACAATAATGCCGGTGGCCGCAATTTTGAATACAAGATCAATGTTCATGATGGTTCCCCTATAAAAAGCCGGCCGCGCTTTCGCCTTTTCAGTTATCCCCTGCTTCACCCCACGGGCCAGAGCAGAATGGCCGCCAGCAGCCCGCCGCAAAGTCCCAGTTTAGGGGCAAGCACAGCGGCCTGCTGGGCGGCGGCATACTGGCCTTGGGCGGTGCGGTGGCACAGGGCGGCCAGCGTGCGCATGTTCTGCGGGGCCTGCTGCCTGCTGCACAGGGCAATGGTGTGCAGCCCGGCATGCAGCTCCGCTCCGCAGGTTTTAGCAAGCGGCGGGGGTAGGCGTAATTCCGCAAAGGATGCAGCATTCGGCGGGCAGTAGGCGGCAAACGCCGGGTGTTCCGCCGCGGCGGCCAGCAGCTCCGCACTGGGCAGGGCGAAAAGGCAAGCTGGTCCGCCAGATAAGTAAGCAAACGCTCAAAGCCGCACACCGCCCGCCACTGTGCCCACAGCCGCTGGCAGTACGCCTGGCCGGCGGCAAAGCCTGTACACACCAGCAGCACAGCCCCCAGCAAACGGCAGTACAGCATCATGCCAGGGTGCGGACCTTCACTGCATGGCCGGGGTTCACGCGGCCATCCAGCAGTACCAGGGTTTCAAAGGCCCCCATCGCCAGCAGGCGGGCAGTGGGCGGTTTGCGGTTCAGCGCTTCCAGGGTATCGCAATGGACACTTGCCACAAACACCACGCCGCAGGCCAGGCCCGCTTCCACGGCCTGGAGGTCCGCCTGGGTGCCCAGCTCATCACACACGATGACCTGAGGGTTCATGCAGCGCAGCGCCATCTGGATGGCCTGCGCTTTGGTGCAGCGGGTGTAGACATCGCAGTGTACGGTGTGCCCCGCCGTCAGCAGCTCGCCGCGCTCGTCCGCCACGCAGAAAATACGGCGGGCGGTATCCAGATAGCGGATGATGCTGCGCAGGAAAGTTGTTTTGCCGCTGCCCGGCGTACCTACGACCAGAAATCCGCCATTCAAGGCATCCAACGTGCGGCGAAGCTGGGGCGGCAGGACACAGGGCACCTGACGCGCAACGCGGAGATTGAGAGATGTAATATCGGCAAAGCCCGCCGGGCCACACACACCTGCCACCCCCACACGACTGCCGCCGGGCAGGGTGAAATAGCCCTGTTTCAGCTCGTCCTCATAGGCATAGGCGGAGTCCCGGCAGAGGGCGGCAAAGCAGCTGCGCAGCATGCGCGGGCCGATGGCAAGGGCGGTTTGTGCTGCAGGCAGCAGCTGCTGCGCCGGCTGCCAGGCCCCGCCCACCGTAAACTGCACCGCCTGCCCGGCGCGCAGGCGGATTTCCTGCACGCAGGCGGCGCATTCCGGCGGCATGGCTTTGAGCTCGGTGCGCAGCGGTTCCGGCAAGAACTGGATCACGGAATAATACTCGTCCATTTGGGGTATCACCTCCACACCCCCACTGTATTCCGGGCAGCGGAGCAGTAGAACCAGCCGCGGCAAATTGTATGCAGCGGGCAGATTTCCACTGTGGCACAGTAGATTTTCCCGGTGGTTCCTGCTATACTGGAAGCAAAGTAAACGCTGCGTTGAATGCTGCTCAAAGGAGGGTATCTTTATGGATAAGTTCAGAACGGTTGCGCCCATCATCCTGATGCTTCTTACCGCACTGGTTGTGTTCTATGCGAATGTCAGCCTTTCCGGCAGCGGGTTTGGCGGTGCTATTTTGTTTGCCATGATCGTGGGCTTTGCCTGCGTGATCTATGTACTGGATAACCGTGAGCGATAACGCAAAGCAAAGGAGCTGCATGGGTATGACCCGCCGGGAATTGATTTATGATATTGAGCGTTACTGCCCGTTCAATGAGCAGGAAGAAAAGGACAAAGCCCTGATTTTGAATTGGATCAAAACAAATGATAACGCATTCAGCCGCGAAAACGCCGTGGCACATATGACGGCATCCGCCTGGGTGGTAAACAAGGACCGCAGCAAGGTGTTGATGGTATACCACAACATTTACCACTCCTGGTCCTGGCTGGGCGGGCACGCGGATGGCGAAACCGACCTGTTGGCTGTTGCCATTCGCGAGGTAAAAGAGGAAGCAGGAATCCGGCACGTACAGCCGGTTTCCAAAGAGATTTTCTCGCTGGAGTCACTTACCGTGGATGGGCATGTGAAGCGTGGATGCTATGTTTCCAGCCATCTGCATCTGAATGTAACTTATCTGCTGGAAGCCGACTCTGAGGAAGCGGTTGCCATTAAGGCGGACGAAAACAGCGGTGTGGCCTGGTTTACGCCGGAAGAAGCACTGGTAAAATCCACCGAGCCGTGGTTCGTGGAGCATGTGTACGCAAAGCTGTTGGAAAAGATGAAAACGATTTAGGGCAATACCGCACAATTCTAAGTGCCGATACGGCGAGCGAGGCACGGCAGCTGCTAAGCCAAAAAACGCAGATAATACTTTGTGTATTATCGAGCATTTGGGCAACGCAGATGCCGCGCCGCCGGAGCGGTGCTTGGGCCGTCAGGCGGGAATTGTGCGGTGTTGCCTTAGAGGTTTCCGCCGGAGCGGTGCTTAAGCCGTCAGGCGGGAATTGTGCGGTGTTGCCTTAGAGGTTTCACAAGATTCCACTATTAAAAGATGCAAAAAGGAGCAGCCAGATTAACCGGCTGCTCCTTTTATTTTTGTCTGTTTTTACGGTACCGCAAGATTTCGGCTTTCACAAATCATGCCGTAGCCATAGCAGTCATCCCCAAAATCGCGTTTATTGACCAGCTTTACGCCAAAGTGGCCGTATTTGGATGCAATGACCGTAGCTGCCGCCCCAGCTGTCAAAACCGTTAATGCCACACTGATACCTGCGGCAACAGCCGTGACAAGGCTGTGCAGCCTGGCAAGAAAATGACGGATGGCTGAGTGTGACACCGTGATTGTCTTGCGGGTGTTGCTGGCAGCTTTCTGCATAGCAAATTGTATTTGTTGGATTTGATAACCCCGCTTCCTTATTTTATGTATAGGTAGAAAATGGAAAATTCGAAAAGAAACTGAAAACTGTCGGAAAAAGCAAAAAATCCCCGCAGCCAATGGGAAATTGGCTGCGGGAAATTGAAAGCCTTCTGAAAGCAGCAGAAATTATTTTGTTTTTTCTCAAAAAATCGTCCCCTCCCCTGCCGAATTCCAAAAAGCGGCAGGAAAAGTGGGCATCAAGTTGGGCAAACCACCCAAAAATGGTTGGACAACACTGTAAAACCGTGTTCAAAAATCGGTTGGCGAAATCGCCGATTTTCGACGCTACAACAAATAAAAAAGCTGTGACATCTTTTTTCATCACAGCTTTATGGAGGTGACGGGCAGATTTGAACTGCCGAATGAGGGTTTTGCAGACCCTTGCCTTACCACTTGGCCACGTCACCATAATAAGCAAAAAGCCGGCGTAAACCGGTTTCTTGCTGTTTGTCTGGAGCGGCCGACGAGGCTCGAACTCGCTACCTCCACCTTGGCAAGGTGGCGCTCTACCAGATGAGCTACGGCCGCATACTGCAGTTTCTTTACCCTGAAACTGCAAAACAGGTGGTGCCTCCGATCGGAATCGAACCAATGACACGGGGATTTTCAGTCCCCTGCTCTACCGACTGAGCTACAGAGGCATAATGGCGACCCGGATCAGGCTCGAACTGACGACCTCTAGCGTGACAGGCTAGCGTTCTAACCAACTGAACTACCGGGCCACAGAGGAAAGAGCCAACCTGATTCGCCTGCAAAGCCTGCACAAGGTGCAAACCAGCTGCCTGAAACCAAATTTCCGAAATGGAGCGGCCGACGAGGCTCGAACTCGCTACCTCCACCTTGGCAAGGTGGCGCTCTACCAGATGAGCTACGGCCGCATGGCGGAGAGTTTGGTTTTGTCGCGCTCTCTCCGGGCGACGAATGCTATTATATGGCATTCGATGTAAAAAGTCAAGCTTTTTTCGCCTATTTTTTCAAAAAGTCATACGTTTACTGCTTTTCTACGGTGTCCGGCCAGTTTTTCAGCAGGTCATTCAGGTCTACTTTGTACTGTTTGCCGCAAAACTGGCAGTTGACCTCGGCAATGGGGTCTTCATCGCGCAGTTTTTCCACCTCTTTTTTGCCAAGGCTGCGGATGGTGCGCTCCACGCGGTCCAGGCTGCAATCACAGCAATAGTCAATGCGGGTGGAATCCAGCAGTTCGGGGTTAAAGCCGTCCAGCGCCATATTCAGGATATCGGGAATACTTTTACCCTGCTGCAGCAGGGTGGTAACGCCGGGCATTGCGCCGATATTCTTTTCCAGACGGGTGATCTCATCCTCGGTTGCGCCGGGCATGAGCTGCACGATAAAACCGCCCGCGCACTGCACCGTCAGATCCGGGTTGACCAGAACGCCCAGCGCGCAGACCGTTGGTGTCTGCTCACTGATGGCAAAATAGTTGGTGATATCCTCGGCAATCTCACCGGAAACCAGCGGCACCTGGCCGATATAGGGTTCCCGCATACCAAGGTCGCGGATCACATCCAGCGTGCCATCCTTACCCACGGCAGCGCCGACGTTCAGGTGGCCGTCCGCGCGCGGGGGCAGCTCCACGATGGAGTTTTCGACATAGCCTTTTACATCGCCCGCGCCGTTGGAAACGGCCAGAATACGGCCCGCCGGGCCGCCGCCCTTGATCTGTACGGTGACAGAATCAGAATCCGATTTGAGCATCTGGCCCATCATGGCAACACCGGTCAGCAGGCGGCCCAGGGCTGCGGTGGTAACGGCGCTGGTTTTGTGCAGCTGCTCCATTCGGCGCACAATGGCGGTGGAATCAATGCCATAGAACAGGATGCCGCCGTTTTCCGAAATGCCGCGCAGCAGGTTGCTGCTGTTTTCATTTTTTGTTTCACACATAGAATCAATGACCTCCCAAAGCAGGGGTGCGGCGGTTAGGCCGGGGTGCCGTCTGCTTCCTGTGTATACTGCTTGACTGCCGTGATGATCCAGCGCTGGCTGTCCGGCCGGACAGGGCCAAAGCTTTCGCCATCGGCAATTTTGACCGGGTCAAAGCCGTATCTGGTTAGCAGCGCTTTGACGGTATCAAGCGGGTAGCTGTATTCCGAGAAAGATTCATGGAAGTCTTCCCCGGTATCTTTATAGTGGATATCAATGCTGAGGTCCACGCGACCTGTCTGTGGGTCATAGCGGTTGCTCCAGCGGCAGGCGGCGTCATCCTCATCAAAATCAAAAGTCTGGCCGGAAAGCACTTTTTCATGCTTATAGGGTGTGTTTAGGTCAAACACAAAAACGCCGTCTTTTTCCATAAAGAACGCGGCTTTTGCGATGGCCTTTTCAAAGTTTTCCAGCGGACCGATGTGGTTATAGGTATCGAAAGTGGAAACCGCGGCGCGGATGGTCCCGTACAGGTCCAGCTGCAAAAGGTCCTGGCACAGCAGCATGGGGTTGGTCAGCGGCAGGCCAAGGGCATCGGCTTTGTCCCGCAGGACGCTGAGCATCTCTTCTGAAACGTCAATGCCGATCATATCGTACCCAGCCTGGGCCAGCATCAGGGTCAGCTCGCCGGTGCCGCAGCCGAAATCTGCCACAATGCCATCCTGGATGCCGTGGGCTTTCAGCTCCCCGGTCACATAGGCGAACAGCGCATCATAATCGGCTGCGCCGTTGAACTCGTCATAAAAATAGGCAAATTCCTGATACGCCATGGTTTAGGCCTCCGGTGCCAGGCAGGCATCCAGATACTGGCGCAGTTCTTCGACCCCGGTCCCCTTTTCGGCGCTGGTCAAAAACACCTGCTTGCAGCCATAGGGGGCGCAGGTGATGCGAAACTCTTCCAGCTGGGCGGTCATCTCAGATTTTTTGAGCTTATCCGCCTTGGTCAGCGCCACAACAAAGGGAATCCGGTGGAAGTGCAGGTATTCCATCATCTGCACATCGTCCGCGCTGGGGGCATGGCGGCTGTCCAGCAGCTGCACCAGCACATTCAGCGCACGGTCCGCTTCAAAATAGCTGTTGATCAGCTCGTCCCAGCGCTCACGGTCCGCATTGGACACCTTAGCGTAACCATAGCCGGGCAGGTCCACAAAATAGGCGGTATCCACACGGTAAAAGTTGATGGTTGCCGTTTTGCCCGGCGTTGCGCTGACGCGCGCCAGATTTTTGCGGTTGCACAGCCTGTTGATCAGGCTGGATTTGCCCACGTTGGAACGGCCGGAAAAGACAAATTCCGGGCGGTCGCTTTCCGGCAGCTGGCTGGAAAGGCCATAGGATGCCTGAAATTCACTGCGATTATAATTCATAAATACAACTTCCTTTTCCGGCTTTTCCGCGTTGGTCACATCACGGCAGCAGGTTCCTTGGCGGTGCTCTGCTCGGTTGCGATCAGCTGGGTAGCCTGCGGCATGGTGCGTTTGTGGGCAGCGGATGCTGCGGGCAGGATGAGTGCATGTTTGAGCACCTGAGAAAGGTCACTGACGGGGATGAACTTGACGGCCTTTTTGACCTCCTCATCCACCTCGTACAGGTCGGGCTTGTTGGCTTCAGGGATGAGCACGGTGGAAATGCCCTCGCGGAAGGCTGCCATGCTCTTTTCTTTCAGGCCGCCGATGGGCAGAACATTGCCGTGCAGGGTGATTTCGCCCGTCATGGCAAGGTCGTGGCGAACCGGAATCTCGGACAGCGCAGAAATCAGCGCGGTGGTCAGGGTGACACCGGCGGAGGGGCCGTCCTTGGGTACAGCGCCTTCGGGGGCATGGATATGGATATCGGTGTTCTTGAACTTATCCGGCGCAATGTGGTAGGTTTCGGCATGTACGCGGGCATAGGTCAATGCCAGGTGAGCGCTCTCTTTCATTACATCACCCAGGCTGCCGGTGATCTCCACCTTGCCGGATCCGTTGGGGATGATGGAAACTTCGATGGGAAGCATCTCTCCGCCCACGCTGGTCCAGGCCAGGCCGTTGGCAATGCCAACAGCATCGGTACGGGAAATAAAGGTCGGCTTGACCTTTTCGGGACCGAGCATTGCTTTGACCATGGCAGGGGTAACATTGATCTTATCTTTCTCCCCTGCGGCGATCTTTTGAGCGCACTTGCGCAGCACGGCGGTGATGGTGCGCTCCAGAGTACGCACGCCGGCTTCGCGGGTGTAGCCGTCAATGATCTCATACAGCGCCGCCGGGGCCATGGTAACGCGGGATTCCAGGCCGTTATTTTTGAGCTGTTTGGGCAGCAGATGGCGGCGGGCGATGTTGAACTTTTCCACGCGGGTATAGCTGGGCAGTTCAATCACATCCATACGGTCATACAGCGGGCCGGGAATGTGGGAAGCATCGTTGGCGGTGGTAATGAACAGCACGTTGCTGAGGTCAAACGGAATATCAAGATAGTTATCCTTAAAAGTCTTGTTCTGTTCAGGGTCCAGCACTTCCAGCAGGGCACTGGAAGGATCGCCGCGGTAGTCCCCCGCCAGCTTGTCGATCTCATCCAGCAGGATGACCGGGTTGGAGGACTTGGCGGTATTGATGGCGCTGATGATGCGGCCGGGCATTGCGCCGATGTATGTACGGCGGTGACCGCGGATCTCGGCCTCATCATGCACGCCGCCAAGGCTCATGCGGGCAAAGTTGCGGTCCATGCAGGCGGCAACGGAGCGCGCAATGGAGGTTTTGCCGACACCCGGAGGGCCGACCAGGCAGATGATCTGGCCCTTGACTTCGGTGTTGAGCTGGCGGACGGCCAGAATTTCCAGAATGCGCTCCTTGACCTTTTCCAGACCATAGTGGTCATGGTCCAGCACCTTGCGGGCATGGGCCTGGTTCAGATCATCCTTGGTAAAGGTGTGCCAGGGCAGGCCGATGACGGTATCCAGATAGCTGCGAATCACGCTGATTTCGGCCTGATTGCCGGCCATTTTGCCAAGGCGCTCGCATTCTTTCAGCAGCTTTTCCTCGCTGGCGGCATCCAGGTGCAGGTCCTGAATCTTCTGGGCATACTTTTCCGCTTCGGCACGGGTATCCTCGGCATCGCCCAGTTCCTCACTGATGATGTGCATCTGCTCCCGCAGGTAGTAATCGCGCTGATTTTTATCCATCTGGACGTTCACTTTATCGTCCAGTTCTTTCTCAATGGCCAGCACTTCACATTCCTGGCGCATCACAAGCAGGAGCTTTTCCAACCGGCTGGGGATGGAATTTTCCTGCAGAATGGTCTGCTTGTCCTCATATTTCAGCAGCAGGTTGGCCGGCATATATTCGCTCAGGTAGAGCGGATTATCCGAGGAGACGATGTTATACACCACATCCTTGGAGATCTGCGGGCTGTAGGAGAGATACTCCTCAAAGCACTCTTTCAGGCTGCGAACCAACGCCTCGGTCTGGGTGCGCTTATCTGGTGCCACACCGCGCACGGGAGCGGGGCGGACATCAGCCTGCAGGTATTTGCCACTGGCATCCAAGTCCAGCAATTTGGCACGGGACTTTCCCTCTACCAGTACCTTGACCAGATCTTCGGATACACGCAGCACCTGCTTAATTTCCGAAATGACGCCATAGGCATACAGATCCTGGGCAGTGGGCTCCTCGGTCTCCATATCCTTTTGTGCAATCAGAAAAATATTGCTGTTGGCGTGCATGGCAGCCTCGATGGCGGCAATGGACTTCTGGCGGCCCACCTCAAAGTGGACCACATTATTGGGGAACACCACCAGCCCGCGCAGTGCAACCACCGGCAGGTGCATGGCGTTATGGGCCACACGAACCCTTACTTTTGCTTCTGACATATCTTTCCCTCCCCGGGCCAGCTGGCCGCGGATTTTATTTCAAGTACGGCAATCAGCGCTTTGTTCTGGCGCGTTTGCCATGGTTTTATTTTGCTTTTGCCTGCATCGGGCATTCGTGCAGCCCACGGATGACCGCACTGCCGCAGGCAGGCCGCGGCAGCAGCACATTCAACGCAGATGGCAGAACTTCCGCTTTCAACTCCATCACCGGGGCACACTCGCCATCAATCGTGGCAATGATGGGGCGGTTGTCCAGCACCTGCATTTCCACACTGCGGGCACGGTAAAAGGTCATAAAGCTGCGGAACTCCGGCACGATGGTATCGGCATCCTGCATGTGCCGCCCGGCTTTGTATTTGGCCAAAATTCCCGCAACCTGAATGCGGGAGATAGGTTTGACCAGCACAATATCAAGCAGGCCGTCATCCATGGCTGCATAGGGCGCAGCCTGATAACCGCCGCCGTAATAGCCGCCATTACAGATGGCCGCCATCATATAAGTACCGGTATACTCTTTGCCGTCGATCGCAACGCGCAGCTTGTGGCCGAAGCGGCTGAGCATAGCCTGTAGAATCGAGAGCGTATAGGCTGCTGTTCCCCCGCATCCCGGCAGCCGCCGGAATTTTGGGATGCCATATGCCACCTGAGCGTCCAGCCCGGCGGCGCAGATATCGATTCCGATACCAAGGGATGTTTGCAGCAGGTCCACCCGGCAGGGCTGTGCCTGCAGCTGGGCGGCAAAATCTAAAAAAGGCGCTTGGCCCGCCGCGCCGAAGTTGCGCACATAGTCGTTCCCGCTGCCGCAGGGCACACAGCCGACCGCTACACTCGCGCTGCCTGCCGCGCCCTGAACCAGCTCGTTCAGCGTTCCATCTCCACCGCAGGCATACAGCGCCGCCGGGGTACCGGATGCCGCATACCGGCGGGCTGCTTCGCGGGCCTGACCGGCATACTGTGTGACAACAATTTGAGGCTGGGGCAGCTGGAGCTGGCGGGCCGCCGCCTGGATCTGGGGCACAAGCTCTGCGCTTGCATCCCGTTTTCCTGCAACGGGGTTGATGAAAAATACCTGTTCCACCGCGGTGCTCCTTCTGCCCAATAGGAACCGCTTTGCCCTTCACGGGGGTAGCAGCTCTTATTTCTGGCTCCAAAAATACAGAATATATTGTATCTGGTTTGGCTGTAAATAGCAAGTGCTTACTACAAGATGTTACAATTTGTGCGGATAAAATTCACAAGATGTTCGATTTTGTCCGATTTGTCCGCTCCATTTTTGCCTGCTGTTATTCGCGCGGGCGGGCCAGGGCATCGCGGCGGAACGCCTGCATGGCGGCTTCGTCCTCAAAGCTGGCAATGTACAGCTGGTCCCCCATTTCGCGGGCCAGAACTTCCGGCAGGCGCGGAGCCGCGTTCAGGCAGGAGCGGTACTTTTTCAGCAGCTCCTCATGCGGCATGCGGTAGCGCAGTTCATCGTGGCGGCCCGCACAGCAGCAGTAGCGGTGGTAACGCGCCAGCGGATGGTGCGCAGCGCCGAATGCCACCATATCGGCCCAAATCTGGTACAGGTCCAGCCCGCCGGCATAGTTGAGCATATCCACCGTATAGCCGCCAGCCGGGCGCATGTTGACTTCCAGCCCCAGGATATCCCCCGCATTGCCCAGACTGGGCTTGGCGGTTTTCAGGCGGAAAAATTCCAGGTGGAAAAAGCGGCTTTTGGCACAAAAGGCTTTCAGGGCAGCTTCGCCCATTTTGCGCAGTTCGGGGCTGATTTTCGGTGCAACATAGTACCACATCGGCTTTTTGCCATGGGCAATCTCCATGATGCTGTCCGGCGTAACATGGCTGGCGGCATAGATCGGCTCGGCATTGGCATCGGCCACGCCGTCAAAGGTCACGATCTCCCCATCCACAAATTCTTCCAGGATATAGTTGGCCGCATTGGGGCCCTCCTGCTGGAAAAATTTGTTCAACTCGGTTTTATTCTTGAACTTATGGGTGCCGTTTGCCCCCACACCGTTATCTGGCTTGGCAATGACGGGCCAGCCGACAGTTTTGGCGAAAGCCTGGGCCTCCGTTACATCTGCCGTCACACACCAGCGGGCGGTGGGGATACCGGCTTTCTGGTAGTAGGTTTTCATCACGGATTTGCGCTTAAACTTTTCGATCTCAGCGGATTTAATACCGGTGGTGATATTAAAATCTGTCCGCAGGCGGGCATCCTGTTCCAGCCAATATTCATTGTTGCTTTCTACCCAGTCGATCCTGCCATACTTGAAAGTGAAAAAGCCCATGGCGCGCAGCATTTCATCATAGTTTTCCATGTTGTCCACACGGTAATACTCGGTCAGTGCGCTTTTGAGCAGGGCGGGCAGCGTTTCGTAAGGGGCATCGCCAATGCCAAGCACATTTACGCCATTGGCACGCAGGCGGTCACAAAAATTCCAGTAATTTTCCGGGAAATGCGGTGAAATAAAAACAAAATTCATTTTTCCTGTACCCCTTTTCCGGCCGCCGCAGCGGCATGAAACTTTAGGCAACACCGCACAATTCCCGCCTTGCGGCTTAAGCACCGCTCTGGCAGCTGCGGCAAGGCATCTGCGTTGCCAAAATGCTCGATAAGACATCCAGTATTATCTGCGCTTTTGGCTTAGCAGCTGCCGCACCTCGCTCGCCGTATCGGCACTTAGAATTATGCGGTATTGCCTTTATTATTTTGTATAATTTTACATTATATCCACTGTTGCGGCGGGATGCAAGGTGTTTTTCGCCCACGGTGGATTGCTGCCATGCCCGGCATGGGGCAGATTCGGCATGGTTTGCGTTGATATTTTACTGCGTGTATATTATAATAAAGCTGTTTTATTGTTTGATATTTAGGGCAACACCGCACAATTCCCGCCTTGCGGCTTAAGCACCGCTCCGGCAGCTACGGCACGGCATCTGCGTTGCCAAAATGCTCGATAATGTCGGGTTGCGGTACCCGCATCGTGCTTCGGGGGCAAAAGCCCCTCGCACTCTGCGACCGCTGCCCCTGCTTCGGTTCGCTGTTTCCGTCACTGGCGGCGCTCACCTTTGCAGCATCCAGTATTATCTGCGCTTTTGGCTTAGCATCTGCCGCACCTCGCTCGCCGTATCGGCACTTAGAATTATGCGGTATTGCCTTAGCTTATATCAGCTTTCAAATTTTATTTCTTTGCCCCAAAGGATGTGTTACTACTGGCAAAAAATTCAACTTTACCAAAACTTATCCGCAATGGGCGGTTGTTCCTCGGCGGTGCCCTGCTGGGGGTACTGGTGTTTGTGCTGGTGTTCGGGGTCAGCACACTGGATGTAACCAACGATGCCTTTTGCCGCGGTGGGTATATTGAAAAGGACATCCAGCAGCATTATGCCGGGTGGCTGTTTTACCGCCAAAGCTCCGCTGGCTGGCCGCTTTGCATTGCCCGCGGCATCAACTACCCGGATGGGCTGAGCGTTGCTTATACCGACTCTATCCCGCTGGTGGCTGCCCTGTTAAAGCTGGTTGCCAACCTTGTGGGCGGAACGTTCCAGTATATGGGGTGGTTCACGCTGGTCTGCTTTGCGTTGCAGGGCGGGTTTGGTGCGCTGCTGGCAGGGCTGTTCCTGCCGGGGTGCGCGGCACCGCTTGCAGCGGACCTGCTGTTTGTTACCAGTCCGGTTTTGTTTGAGCGTGTGTTCCGGCATACCTCGCTGGGGGCACAGTTTTTTGTGCTGGCTGCACTCTATTTTTATTTTGCTGCACGGCGCAAAGGGCAGTATGCCTCCCGCGGGCTGTTTGTGCTGAACGTGCTGGCGGTAGGCATCCACCCCTATTTTCTGCCGATGACCTATGCCATCACGCTGGCGCTGCTGCTGGAATATGCACTGCACAACCGCCAGCTTGCGGGGCCCGGCCTGTACCTTGCTGCCAACTTTAGCGGCACGGCACTGCTGGGCTGGGCACTGGGGCTGCTGTACGGCAGTGCTTCCAGCGGCGGGCAGGCATTGTATGGCTATTTTTGCATGAACCTGAATGCGCTGTGGAACCCTGTGGGGGTAAACGGCGTGCTGTACAGCCGGGTGCTGCCCGCACAGAACCAGGTTTACGGCAATTATGATGCCTTTGCCTACCTGGGGCTGGGCGTGCTGATTGCCCTGCCCATTGCGGTGGTTTTGCTGCGGCGGCAACTGGGCGGCATGCTGCGCCGCCACTGGGCATTGGCCTGCTGCTGCGCGGTTTTAACGGTGTTTGCCATCAGCAATGTGATTACCGCAAACGGCGCAACGCTTGCCACGCTGCCACTGCCCGCTTCGCTGATCAAACTTTTTTCCATCTTCCGTTCCAGTGGGCGGCTGTTCTGGCCAATCTATTACCTGCTGATGCTGCTAACCCTTGTGGGCCTTGCCCGGCTGAAAGGCCACTGGCTGCTGGCGGGTGCTGCCCTGCTGGCTGTGGTACAGGTTTGGGATGTAAGCCCCGGCATGGTGCAGCGCAGTGCGGCAATGCTGCAGACCATGCAGACCGATGCGTTCCCCACCGAGATGGAGAGCGATTTCTGGCAGGCAGCGCAGCAGTATACGGCGGTTGTCTCAATGGATGAAATTCAAGATGACGCGTTGCATCTAGCCCTGTTTGCCGCGGACAACGGCATGACGACCAACGACCCATTTGCCGCCCGCTATGATGAAACGGCACTGGCCGCCCAACGGGAAACGCTGCTGGCGGAGCTTGCTGCCGGAACCGTGCGGGAGGATACGTTGTACCTGTTTGCAGAGGAAGGTGCCTTTTTGCAGGCCGTAGAACCGGTGAAGGACAATGCCTGGTGCGGAAGGGTAACGAGTACGGACGGCACATGCAGCTGGTATGTGATTGCGCCGGGGCTGCATGGGCAGAACTTTGATGCGCTGTGCACCCCCTATGACGAAAATTATCCCCTGCGCCTTGCGGATTACACTGACGCCCTGTGGAACCGCGGTGTGCTGGACGAAACGAAACAGACGGTATGCTTTGCAGATTCCCCCTTTGTGCGCCGCAAGCTGGAACATGCCAGTGTGCTGTGCGCCGATGGGAAAGAATACACAATTAAAACGATTGACGACCACGATGCAGGCTGGCTGATGGTGACACTGGATATCCCGGACGCGACCGTTTTGTGGGATAAAGAATTGGAGAGTAAATAATGCAGGAACTACATGTAAAAAGCCTTTTGCCCGTGCGGCTGGACAAATACCTGATGGAGCAGTTCCCTGCCCTGGGGCTGGGGCGGCTGAACAAGGCGCTGCGGGAAAACAAAATTAAGCTGAACGGCAAAAAGCAGCCCCTTGCCACCCGTGTGCAGAACGGCGATGTGATCCGCGTTTACCTGCTGGACGACCAACTTGGACTGACCTCCCAGGAGGGGCCGGAGTTTTTGCAGGCACGCGCCCCGGCGGAATTTATTTATGAAAACGATGATTTGATCGTGGCCAACAAGCCTGCGGGTATCCCGGTGGATGGCGACGAATCTGACACCCTGCTGAACCGCGTACTGCGCCGCCTGTATGAGGAAAAGCGGTGGAACGCCGCCCATGAGCCGCGCCTGTGCCACCGGCTGGACACCGGCACCAGCGGCCTTGTGCTGCTGGCAAAGACCGCGGCGGCGGAAGAATTTTTGGTAAACGCCATCAAAGAGCGGTTGATTCGCAAAACTTACCTGTGCGTAACCTTTGGCCGTCCGGTACCACCCGCTGCCACGCTGCACAGCTTTCTAACGAAAGATTCTGTGCATGGCATTGTACGCATTCTGGACGAGCCGAAATCCGGTGCAAAAGAGATCATTACCGCATATGATACCATTGCCGTCAGCGGACGTTTGGCGCTATTACGGGTGGAGCTGGTAACGGGCCGCACCCACCAGATCCGCGCTCATCTGGCCAGCATTGGCTGCCCGATTTTGGGCGATTCCAAGTATGGCAACAATGCCGCCAACCGGGAGCTGAAGCTGAAATATCAGGCTCTGTGCGCCTGGGAGCTGGCGTTCCCCAAAAAGATCAGCGACCCACAGTTTGCCGCTTTGGCTGGCAAGGTGTTCCGCGCACCCAAGCCATGGTATTACCAGCAGGTACTGGATGGAACGCTGAAATAAGCGTTATGCGCCAGGGGATTGATTTTTCGCATCCTGCATGCTTTTACTGCTTTATGATTGCTGCCTTGCAAATTTAATCACAAGCTCTAACCACATTTTCCTATATTCCTGATGGCAGCAATAAGCACAGACACGGAATAGAACAAATAGAAAACCAGCCGCCGGCTTCAGGGATTTTCCCCTGCCCGGCGGCTGGTTTTGGTTTATTTTGCTTTATCCTGCCCGGATAAATATCAGCGGGTCAGCCCGCCTTTGCCGATAAACAGCAGGCGATCAGGCGATGACAAAGTGGTAGATCAGCGACACAGCAATGATGAGCGCACAGACCACTGCGGTGATGGGCGGTGCCCAATGGATGATACGCTCGGCCATTACATCGTCCTCGCTCTCCTCGTCATCGTCCGCATAACGGCCACGGCGAGGTTCTTCGTCATCGTCGCTTTCCTCTTCCTCATCATCGAACATGCGGGTATGCTCGTCCTCTTCATCCTCTTCATCGGCAAACAGATGGCCTTTGGGGACATAGCGGCGCACGCGGTCCATTTCGGCGTTGGTTGCTTCGTCGTCCTCGTCCTCTTCTTCCGGTTCCTGGGCCGGGGCGGGCGGGGTGAACTGCGCGGTGGGCTCCTGGCTGATGGCTGCCTGAGCCGCGGCGGCGGTGGCAGCGGCCTGGGCTTCCTGGGCTGCTGCGGGGTCAACACCATTGGCCACGGCGTTGATTTCGCGCTGCTGCTGTTCGGCGGCCTGCCGGGCTTCCTCCAGGATGCGGGTCAGGGTTGCCTTGATGTAAGCACGGTCGCCGCCGCACTCGCTGCAGACGGAAACAGCTTCCTCGTTGGGGTGGAACGCGCCGCAGGCGCAGAACCAGCCGTTTTCGGTATCCTGCGGGACGCAGGTCAGCATCTTATTGTTGGTGCGGGTCTGAAGTGTGCGGGCAATAGAGCCAGGCAGCACACGGGGGGCCTGCAGGCGGACACGCTTATAATTGCGCAGATCCACGCCGCGGCCGTTCAGGAAAGCACGGTCCTGCTCGATTTCCACGCTGGAAACCGGCGTATCGCTGACAAACACAGCGTCATCGGCACCAAACAGTTCGCCGGGCTGCACATTGAGCTGCTCATAATAGAAATCATCCTCGCACAGGATCTGACCAGAAGCATCTTTGCACTTGAAGTGGATGATAAAGCCGGTCAGCGGTTCTGTGCCAACATTCTTAAAGGTCAGGCAGACCGCAACTTCACCCGTGACATCCCCTTTCAGCAGCTCAACACGGACAAACTGGACCGGGCTGCCGGCAGTGTAATAATTGGCACGGGATTGCGCCATCAGGGAAAAATTTTGATCCATTGTGTTTCACCTTGCCTCAATTTTCATCAGACGGTTCGGAGGGCTGTTCCGGCGCGGCGGGCTGCTCTGCCGATGCAGGGGCTGCGGCAGGCGCGGGGGTATCCAGCCCAAAGGGTGCCAGGTTTTCGCCTTTCATCAGGGCGTCAAACTCTTCGCCGCTGATCTTTTCGCGTTCCATCAGCACACCGGCCACACGGTGCAGCTCAGTCATGTGCTCGGTCAAAATGCGGCGGGCCGTCTCGTAAGATTCATCCATGATATCACGGATCTCATTATCAATTTCGGACGCCGTATTTTCGGAATAGCCCTTGCCCTGGCCAAAGTCTCGGCCAAGGAAGGTTTCGCCAGGGTCGGTGCCATAAACCACCGGGCCCATGCGCTCCGAGAAGCCATAGCGGGTCACCATGGCGCGGGCGGTATCCGTGGCACGCTGCAGGTCGTTGGAAGCACCGGTGGAGATATCATCCAGCACCAGCTGCTCCGCCACACGGCCGCCCAACAGGCAGACAATGTTCTCGTTCATGGCGGTCTTGGTCACATAGCTGGGGTCTTTTTCCGGCAGATACATGGTAAAGCCGCCTGCCGAACCACGCGGGATAATGCTGATCTGGTGCACGGGATCATGCGTTTTGCAGAAATAGCCGGTAATGGCATGGCCGGCCTCGTGGTAAGAGGTCAGGCGCTTTTCGGCATCGGTCACAACGCGGCTCTTCTTTTCGGGGCCAGCCACAACCTTGATGGAAGCTTCCTCGATTTCGGGTTCGGTGATGGCCTTTTTGCCCTTGCGCGCAGCCAGCAGGGCGGCTTCGTTGACAAGGTTTTCCAGGTCGGCACCGGAGAAGCCCGCGGTGGACTTGGCGATGGTTTTCAGGCTGACATCGGGGCCAAGGGGCTTGTTCTTGGTGTGAACGCGCAGAATCTCCTCGCGGCCTTTCACATCCGGCAGACCAACATAAACCTGACGGTCAAAACGGCCGGGACGCAGCAGAGCCTTATCCAGAATATCGGCGCGGTTGGTGGCAGCCATCACGATAACGCCGTCGTTGGCGTCAAAGCCGTCCATCTCAACCAGCAGCTGGTTCAGGGTCTGCTCGCGCTCGTCATGCCCGCCGCCAAGGCCGGCACCACGCTGACGGCCCACGGCATCGATCTCATCAATAAAGATGATGGAGGGCATTGTCTTTTTGGCTTTTTCAAACAAATCGCGCACACGGGATGCGCCGACGCCGACATACATTTCCACAAAGTCGGAACCGGAGATGGCATAGAACGGAACGCCGGCCTCGCCTGCACAGGCACGGGCCAGCAGCGTTTTGCCGGTGCCCGGAGGGCCGACAAGCAGAACGCCGTGGGGAATGCGCGCCCCCAGGGAGTTGAACTTTTCCGGTGCTTTCAGGAACTGAACCACTTCCTGGAGTTCAGCCTTTTCTTCATCCGCACCGGCAACATCGGCAAAGGTTGCCTTGCGCTGGCCTTCCTGCTGGTCCTTGACCTTGGCACGGCCAACATTCATCAGGCCGCCGCCACCGGCACCGCCGCGGTACATGGACATGAAGAGCAGCACCACGCTGCCGATCATAAAGGCGTACAGGATGATCTCAAACCAGGGCACGTTGGTCTTAACGGCGACCATATCGTACTGCATGGGCGCATCCGGGTTGGCTGCATTATACTGGTCGATATAATCCTTGAGGTAGAATTGCAGGAAATAAGAAGGATATGGCAGCTTGTAGGTAATGACCGCTGCCCCGCCGTTCTTGGGGGCGTAAGCATCGGTGCCATCGCCGTAAATTTCTGCAAGCAGGCCGTTGGATGTTTCGCTGGACGTGCCGGATTCCGGCAGCGGATGTTCACCTTCTTTCACGCTCATCTCGATAACGCCGGTGTTCAGGTCCAGGTTAAAGTAGGTGACCTGATTGGATTCAAAGTACCCCATGGCTTCGGACAACATCATGGTGCTCTTGCTGGAGGCAAACAGGCTGGAATAGCTGGAGATCATCACGAGTGCTGCCACCATCAGGACAGCGGCAATGATAATGCCGCTGAAACGCGGTTTGTGCTGCAAAAAATCAACTCCCTGTCAAAATCCGCCAAAACGGCGGGCGATTGGTTATTCTGCCAAGACAGAATTTTATTTGGAATATACTTCCGGTTTTAACACGCCGACATACGGCAGGTTGCGGTACTTTTCGTCATAGTCAAGGCCATAGCCCACAACAAATTCATCGGGCACTTCAAAACCGCAGTAGTCCGGCTCAATATCCACCTTGCGGCGGCTGGGCTTGCTGAGGATGGTGCACAGGCGCACGCTGTTGGGGCGGCGCAATTTCAGCATGGGCACCAAGTGAGACAACGTGACGCCAGTATCCAGAATATCCTCCACGATCAAAACATCCTTGCCGGAAAGATCCTGATCCAGGTCCTTGACGATCTTGACAAGGCCCGTAGAAGTGGTGTTGGCACCGCCATAGCTGGAAACCACCATAAAGTCAATGCTGCAGGGTTCCGTGATGGCGCGCATCAAATCGGCCATGAACACCACGGAGCCTTTCAGGATAGACACCATCAACAAATCTTTGCCCTCGTAATCGCGGCTGATCTGTGCCCCCAATTCAGCCACCTTGGCCTGCAGCTGCTCTTCCGAAATCAAAACCTTGGCGATATCATTGTTCATATCATGCATGATCTGTTCCTCCAATATTATGATCTTGTTCCTGCTCCGGGGCCGCAGGCTGGCGGCTTTGCCGAATCAACAGGATCTGCTTTGTCCCATCATCCGGGGACAAACCGTCCGCAAAGCCTGCCCCCCACAGCCAAAGCACCTGGCTACCGCAGGCCAGCAGCGGCATCAGCGTCCGTTCAGCCACAGGAACTTTTGCCTCATTCAGATATTTTTTGAGCGTTTTGCCAACGTGACGTCCCGCCGGGCGGAACGTATCGCCGGGTTGGCGGGTCCTCACAAAAATATTCTTATTTATTTTAGCATAATCTGCACAATAGGTGTAGTCTTTTTTCAAAAATGATGGATTTTTCAAAAAAACTTCATAATTTAGTTGTTGAATCTCCAGCTCATAGCCCCCTGGCAGGCAGTAAACGCCGGTTTTTAGCAGCTGGTGCGGCGCGGGAATGGCTTCCGGCTGCATTTTTAGCACTGAGCGGCAGTACAAAATGCCGTTTGCTGCGGTCCAGCAGGCATCCGGCGTCAGCTGTACCGCACCGCTGCCCTGCCGAACAATGGCCGCAAGAGCCTGCACATATTTTTCTTCAGGGTCACGCGCGCGGGCTGCCAGCATGCGCAGGGCAGCAGCCAGCACCGGGGCATCCGCCGCGGCAAGAATCGGGATGCTGTACCCGCCCCCGCAGGCAGCCTGCGCCAGCAGTTTTTCGGCCAGGTTTTCCAGCCAGATGTTCAGCTCCTGCAGCTGGTTGCACAGCCGCCCCACGGCCCGCTCTGCCGCCGGATTGATGGTTTGCAGCGCCGGAACAGCATAATGGCGGATACGGTTGCGGGCATAGGCATCGCTGAAATTGCTTTCGTCCTGAACATAGTGTTGCCCAAGGGCGGCGCAGTATGCCGTGGTATCGCTCCTTGTCAGGCACAAAAATGGACGGCGGTACACGCCCCGTACCGCCGGAATACCCGCCATGCCGTGCAGGCCGGTACCACGCGCCATGCGGAACAACACCGTTTCCGCCTGGTCAGATAACGTATGCGCTGTGGCAATGCAGGCATGCTGCTGTGCGGCCAGCGCATCAAACCAGGTATAGCGCAGGCTGCGCGCCCAGTTCTCGCTGGGGTTTGGGGGAATCTGCACCCCGCTGGCAGCGGCATCGTACAAAAAGAACGGCACATGATGCGTGCGGCAGAACTCCGCCACAAAGCGGGCATCCGCATGGGCAGTTTCGCCCCGGATTCCGTGGTCCACATGGGCCGCCATGACGGTGATGCCAAGTTCCGCTTTGCAGCGCAGCAGAAAACAGAGCAGCGCCATCGAATCCGCCCCGCCGGAGCAGGCAACGATAACACGGTCCCCCAACCGAAACAAACCCTGCCGGCGGCAATAGGCCAGCAAGGTTTGTTCCATCGTGTTTACTGGGTTTTGCAATGAATTGTCTGCGTCAGTACTGTTCATGGATCTCGTCCAGATTGCTGAACCGGGTATGGGCGCCATCCCAGCCAAGGCGGACCACACTGGTTTCGCCATGGCGGTTTTTGGCCACGATACATTCGGCTTCGTTTTCGTTCGCCTGTTCGGTTTCGCCGTTCTGGGAATTGTAATAGGCAGCGCGGTACAGGAAGAGCACCACGTCCGCATCCTGTTCGATAGAGCCGGAATCACGCAGGTCTGAAAGCTGGGGGCGGTGGTCCGAGCGACCCGCTGTTTTTTCGGCAGCACGGGAAAGCTGGGACAGCGCAATGACAGGAACGTTCAGTTCCTTGGCCATAATTTTCAGGTTCCGGGTGATATCGCTGATTTCCTGCACGCGGCTTTCGGTGCGCTTGGCGGACTGCATCAACTGCAAATAGTCGATGATGACCAGACCGATCTTATCCCGTTTGGGGTCCTGGTTGATCTGGCGGATTTTTGCCTTGATTTCCGGCACCGAAATACCGGAGGAATCATCCATGTAAATGGGAACGTTATACAACAGTGACGTTGCATTGGCAAAGTCGTTCCAGTCGGAGTTGTTCAGGCGGCCGGTGCGGAAAGCCTGGCTGTCAATGCCTGCAGTGCTGGAAAGGATGCGGTCGGTCAGCTGTTCGCAGGTCATTTCCAAGCTGAAAATGACGGTCGGTATCTTTTGCAGGCGGGCCACATTGGTAGCAATGTTCAACGCAAAACTGGTTTTGCCCATACCGGGGCGGGCCGCCAGAATAATCAGGTCCGAACGGCCAAGGCCGGTCAGGATATTATCCAGATAGTTGAAGCCTGTGGGGATACCGGCAAATTTATCGCGGTCCGCACCGGACAGCTTTTGCATGGTATCAATAACTTCCAGGATAGACTCCTGAATGGTTTTAACGCCGGAGCGGTCCTGGCCGTTGCGGATATCGTACAGCTTTTGCTCGGCGCTTTCCAGCAGCAGGTCAGAATCGGATTCCTCGCTGGACTGCTGCAGGATATCGCGGGCTGCTTCGATCAGACGGCGGGTTTGATATTTTTCCTTGACGATCTTGATGTAAGAATCGACGTTGGAAATCGCCGGGACGGTTTCCGCAATGCGGGTAATGTACACTTTGGCATCATCTGCGCCCTTGAACACACCGTTCTGAGCCAGAGAGTCCACCAGAGTGATAACGTCCACCGCTTCGCTTTCGCTGAACAGGCGGCGCATTTCCTCATAGACGGCCCGGTTCTGCTCCGAATAGAACATATCGGGGTCCATCTCTGTGATCAGGCGGTTCAGGATGGTTTCATCCATCAGCGCTGCGCCAAGCACGCTTTGTTCCGCCTGCATGTTATACGGCAGCTGAATGCCCAGGCTGGACAAGCTTAATTCATTGTTTGCCATTCAGGCACCTCCCTGCCGTTTTTGTTGGAATGTAATTACAAGACCCCCTGCCAATTACAGCGGAGCCTCCTCGACCTTGACCTTGAACGCGGCCACAACACCCACATGCAGGCGGACTTTGGCATCATAACTGCCAAACTCCTTGATGCTGGCGGGCATTTCGATTTTTTTCTTGTCGATTTCGGTGCCGGTCAGCTTGTACAACTGTTCGGCAACTTCCTTTGCGGTCACTTTGCCGTGCAGCTTGCCGGAAGCGCCCCCCTTGACCTTGACAGAAACGATCTGGCCCTTGATCTTGGCAGCCAGTTCTTCAGCAGCAGCCTTAGCCTCGGCTTCATGGTGGGCTTTGGCTTCGCTCTTGGTGCGGGCGGTGTTCACAGCGTCAGCATCGGCCACTGCAGCCAGACCGCGCGGGAACAGGAAGTTGCGGGCGTAACCGTCCGACACTTCATGGATTTCATCCTTTTTACCAATGCTCTTGACATCCTGTTTGAGAATAACTTTCATCGTGGTGGTTCCCCTCTCTATGTAGTAATTGATATAATTTTCTGCCATTGGCAGGGATTCGCTGATAATTTAATTTGTTAAACTGCACCCACCAGTTCTTCCTGGCATTCCTGGTTGGCGCGGTATTCGTCGATCTGCGCGCGGATGCGGGCTTCGGCTTCCTTTACGGTACAATCACGCAGCTGGGCACCGGCCATCGTCAGGTGGCCGCCGCCGCCCAAGGGCTCCAGAATGACCTGTACGTTCAGCGCACCCATGCTGCGGGCGGAGATGTTGACGCCGCCGTTTTTGGCGATTGCCACAAAGCTGGCATCCACGCCGTTGATGGTCAGCAGGTCATTGGCTGCCATGGGCAGAACCACACTCATGGCGGGGTCAAGCTCATCCGAAGTGGCGATAGCGCAGCCTTTGTAGAGGTAAGCGCCCTCCACAATAGCGGCGCGGGCTTCGTATTCTTCTTTGGAAATATTGAACAGGCGCTTGGTCGCGGCGGTTTCGGCCCCGCGGCTGCGCAGCCAGGCGGCAGCCTCAAAGGTACGCACGCCGACATGCAGCGCAAAACTGCGGGTATCCAGCATGATGCCAGACAGCAGCGCCTGGGCTTCCAACTGAGTGATGTTGTTTTGGGCGGGCATGAATTGCAGCAGTTCACACACCAGCTCGCTGGCGCTGGAAGCAAAGGGTTCGTGATACAAAAGGATCGGGTTATCAATATGCCCCACCGCCATGCGGTGGTGGTCGATAACAACCACGCGGCTGCATTTTTCGTAAATCTTTTGGTCTTCCAGCAGGCGCTTTTGGTATGTATCGGTTACAATCAGCAGGGTTTTGGGGGTGATGAGCTTATAGGTTTCTTCCGGTTCAATAAAGTTGTGGTCCTCCCCCCTGCCTTGTTGAACACATCCAGCAGCTGGCCCGCCAGCGTTGCCTTGCTGCGCACTGCGATGACCGAAGGCACATCGCACATTTTGCACATGCGCAGCAAACCGATGGCGGAGCCGATGGCATCCAAATCGCTCTGGCGGTGGCCCATGATAATGACGCTGTCGCTCTGGCGGATCTGGTCTGCCAGGGCGTTGGCAATGATGCGGCTGCGCACATGGCTGCGCTTTTCGACACCATGGGAAATGCCGCCGAAGAACTCAAAGCCATCGACTGTTTTCACGGCAGCCTGGTCGCCGCCGCGGCCCAAGGCAATATCAATGCTTTCGCGGGCCATCTCCTGGCATTCCTGCATAGTAGCGCCGCCATGGCCTACGCCGATGGAAAGGGTGAGCATTCCGCCGGGGTGCAACGCACGCACTTTATCCAGAATATCAAAGCGTTCTTCCATCATCCAGCGGATATCCCGCTCTTCCACCACCGCAATATAGCGGCTGTTGGACACCTTGCGCAGGAAACCGGTCGTGCGGCCGATGTATTCTTCCAGCAGGGTGTTGATGGCCTCCAGCTCGTGCGCCTGCTCGGAGTCCTTCATATCGTTGAACAGCTCGTCATAGCTGTCCACCCCAATGATCAGGTAAGCCGGGCGGCTGGCAGTGTATTCATCCAGCGTGTTTTTGTAGAACGTATCGTTGACCAAAAACAGCAATGTGCCCGTTTTGCTGCTGCGGCTGGTTGTGGCATAGGCCGTGTAGCGGTTTTCGTCAATGGTCAGGTCCTGGCCGTGGGCGCGGGCACAGACGGAAAGGTCAATGCCGGTCATCAGGCGGTCCGGTGCAGCCAGCAGGGCATCCTGCCCCGCCAGGATCTGCTCCCGGAAGGCCGGATTATACCACACCACGGAGCCTTCGGTAATCAGGGCAGTAGGGATGGAAAAATCCGCCAGCGAATACTGGGTCTTGCTGCCCTCAAAGTTGGTCCCGCACAGCATATCGGCCACAAAGCGCCGCAGCCGGCGGATGCCAAGCACCGCCACCACCAACGCAAACACTACAAGCAGCGCCGGTGCCAGCAGCCAGCGCGGGTTGCTGAACGCCAGCGGCACAGCCAGAGCGATGCACGCAACGAGCAGCAAAAAGATAATGACAAAGATATCACGTCTCAGCTTGTTTTTCATCATCGTTCCTCGGTGCCTGCAATGTGGGGCAGGCGGTCACGGTCAGATATGGTTTGGATCAAACTTCCATCAGAATGGGCAGAATCATAGGGCTGCGCTTGGTTTTGCGGTAGATATAGCTGGAAAGCGCCTCCCGCACGCGGGATTTCACGCTGGCCCAGTCGTGCATGTTATCCGCCATACTGCGGTCAAGGGCCATTTCAACCTGCACGCGGGCACCGTCCATCAGCTCCTCGCTTTCCCGCACATAGACAAAGCCGCGGGAAACCAGGTCCGGGCCGGAAAGCAGCTGGCCGGTGCTGCCATCCACGGCTGTGGTAACGATGATGATACCGTCCTCCGACAGGTGGTGGCGGTCACGCAGGACCACATTGCCCACATCGCCCACGCCATAGCCATCCACCATCACGGCACCGGCGGGCACAGTGCCCTCCACTGCCATGCCATCGCGGGAAAGGCGGATGTTCTGGCCATTTTCAGCAATATAAATATTCTGCTTGGGGATATAGCCCAGGTGCTCCGCCGTTTCGGCGTGGCGCTTGAGCTGCTTGAACTCGCCGTGAACCGGCAGGAAATACTGCGGGTGGGCAAGGGTCAGCATCAGCTTCTGCTCTTCCTGGCAGGCGTGGCCGGAAACATGGGTATCATACATGTTTTCGTAAATGACCTCTGCGCCCAGGGCCAGAAGGCCGTTGACCACCTTGGTCACGGTCTTTTCGTTGCCGGGGATGGGGCGGGCCGAGATAATGATAAAGTCAGTGGGGCCGACCTTGACGGTACGGTGGCTGGCCTGCGCCATACGGGACAGAGCGGACAGCGGTTCGCCCTGGCTGCCGGTGGTGATAAGGACAACCTTTTCCGGCGGGTATTTGTTGATCTCCTCGATATCGATCAGCACATTATCCGGCGCATGCAGATACCCCAGCTCCCGCGCCATTTCGGTGTTGGAAACCATGCTGCGGCCATTGACGGCCACCTTGCGGCCATACTCAATGGCCAGGTCAATGATCTGCTGGATGCGGTAGATGTTGGAAGCAAAGGTTGCCACGATAATGCGGCGGTTTTTGGCGCGGGCAAACAGGCTGCGCACCCCTTCGGCCACAGTCTGCTCGGTTGCCGTAAAGCCGGGGCGCTCCGCGTTGGTAGAATCCGCCAGCAAAGCCAGCACGCCGCGGCGGCCATACTCCGCAATGGTGGAAAGGTCGGTAACGGCATCGCCGGAAAGCGGCGTGTAGTCGATCTTGAAGTCGCCGGTATGCAGCACGATGCCTGCCGGGCAGTCAATGGCAAACGCCAGAGAATCCGGGATGGAGTGGTTGACATGGATGGGCTCCACCGTAAAGCAGCCAAGGCGCACTTTCTGGCGGGGACGGATCTCATGGAACTCTGCACTGGAGGCAAGACCGTGCTCCTCCAGCTTGTTTTTGATCAGGCCAATGGTCAAACGTGCAGTGTAAATGGGCACGTTGAACTTTTTGAGCAGATACGGCAGGCTGCCGATATGGTCTTCGTGGCCATGGGTAATGAACAGGCCCTTGATACGGTCCTTATTTTCCAATACATAGGTGAAATCCGGAATGACAAGGTCCACGCCGAACATATCGGAATCTGGGAACACCAGGCCGCAGTCCACCAGGATCATATCGCCCTGGCATTCATACAGGGTGATGTTCTTGCCAACTTCGCCCAGGCCGCCCAGCGGGCAGATGTGCATGGGAACAGCCGGGGTGGAAGCATCATAATAATGCTGCTTATAGCTGCGGCGCTGCGGGCTGCGGGGCCGCTGCACCGGGGCCGGAGCTGCTGCATTCACCGCATTGCTCGCTGCAGCCTGCTGGGGCTGCGGGGCACGGCGGCGCTGCGGCTTGCGGTGCTGGGGCTGTGGTTTTTCCGCCGCTGCCTGCGGGGCGCTGGCCGCGGGGGCAGGCGCACCGGGTTTGCGGTTCTGGTTATTATTATTTGCGCGCGGGGCACGGCGGGTGTAATTGCTGCGGCCCTGCTGGCGGGGGCGTTTTTCGTTGTTGTGATCTTCCATTGCATAACCTCCATATTGTATTCGGCCAGGGTTGGTGGTTACACACACGGTAAGCACCGTACCCCGGACGTGATGTTTTGTCGCATGTAAAATTTGTACGGCACTGTGCCGATTTACTGAATCAAGGTTGGACGCGAAGAGTTCAGCCGAAAGGCTGCAACCGGGTCCTGAATCAAACTACGACATTGCAATTAAATCTATTATAAGGCGCAGCGGGGGCATTGTCAAATAGTATGCCGGACGCATTTATGGACAAATTACACAAAAGCTTGCAGGGCTGGGCAAAATCGCGTATAATTATTTTTATAGTAAAGCGGCAGGGTTCCGGGCATTGCGGCTGGCCGATAAGGTACAGCGAAAAGCAAAGAAAAGGATGCCATTTTCCGGCACGGCCTGATTCCAGTATTGCCGCAGCAAAACGAGGGTAACATGAAACACATCGAAATTTATACCGACGGTGCCTGCAGCGGCAACCCCGGCCCCGGCGGTTGGGGCGCGATCCTGCGCTTCCGTACCGGAGAAAAGGTGTATGAGAAAGAGATTTCCGGCGGCGAGGCCGGAACCACCAACAACCGCATGGAGCTGACCGGCCTGCTGGAAGCCCTGCGCCAGCTGAAAGAGCCCTGCGACATTGACCTGTACAGCGACAGCCAGTATGTGATCAACGGGCTGGAAAAGGGCTGGGCCAAGGGCTGGCGCAAGCGCGGCTGGAAAAAGGCAGACAAATCCCCCGCCTTGAACCCCGACCTTTGGGCACCGCTGCTGGAAGAAAGCGAGAAGCATGTGATCCACTACCACTGGCTGAAAGGCCACGCAGGCCACCCCGAAAACGAGCGTTGCGACCGCTTGGCCGTGGAGCAAAGCAAAAAATACGGCGGAAAGCAGGCCTGACGCACTGCGCACCGCTGATACAGGAGGATATTATGGACGGAGCACTGGGTTTTAATACATTTGAAAAGCAGGATAAAGTTCTTGTTGGGCTGAACGGCGGCATGGACGCTACCGTTACTGTGCGCATTTTGCAGGAGCAGGGCTTTGCCGTACAGGCCGCACTGGTGCATTTTGCCGGGATGGCCGACGATGCCGTGGAGACCGCGCAGAACGCCGCCAAGGCGCTGGATGTAACCCTGCATGTGATTGAAGCAGCGGACACTGCCGCGGACGAACTGCTGAAGTTCCAGCTGCTGATGCAGACGGCTGATAAGCTCGACTGCCGTTTTATCTCCACCGGCCATTATGCCCGCGTGGAGCAAGACGCCGATGAGTGCCGCCTGTGCGCCCCAGAGCACGCAGAGTGCGACCAGACCGCCCTGCTGGAAGTTCTGCCACAGGAAATTCTGGCACGGCTGATCCTGCCGCTGGGTGAATTCGACAAGGAATCCGTGCAGGAAATTGCGCAGGATATCGGCTGCGCGGAATAAATTGCCGCAAACGAACGCAGATGTTTGGATAGAAATGCAGAGCTGCGGATTCCAATGGTTCAGAGATTATGAAAAAGGCATGTGCTTGAATAATAGCACATGCCTTTTTGTTTTAGGCAATACCGCATAATTCTAAGTGCCGATACGGCGAGCGAGGTGCGGCAGATGCTAAGCCAAAAGCGCAGATAATACTGGATGCTGCAAAGGTGAGCGCCGCCAGTGGCGGAAACAGCGAACCGAAGCAGGGGCAGCGGTCGCAGAGTGCGAGGGGCTTTTGCCCCCGAAGCACGATGCGGGTACCGCAACCCGACATTATCGAGCATTTTGGCAACGCAGATGCCGTGCCGCAGCCGCCGGAGCGGTGCTTAAGCCGTTAGGCGGGAATTGTGCGGTATTGCCTTTACTATTCTTTTGTTCTCTGTTCTTTATGAGATGAGCGTCTGAGAAAAGCAACGGAAATCAAGTGACCCAAAGCCATCTTATTTCTTTTTGTTTTTCTTTTCCTGGCGCTCCTGCTCTTTGATCAGGCGCTTGCGCTTCTGCTTTTCGGTTTCCACGCGGGGCCAGGGGTTCCAGGTGCCCTCGTTTTCGTGCATCCAGTGGGCAAAGGGATACAAAAGGATGGCCAAACCGCCCAGCAGAATCAGCAGGTAGATGGCGGTGGACAGATCGATCGCCATATCCAGCGCGCCAAGGGCCGCCATCAAAAAGCCGGCATACATGGCGAACTGCCCGTTATAGCGGACATAGCGGTTCCAGTTTTCTTCTTTTATGGCGTCCCGCCCCTGGTCCCCCCAGATGCGGGGATTTTTGGTAACGGCATAACCGTAATACGCCAGCACAAGGCCGACAACAAGCATAAACTGGAACATAGCGTTTCCTCACTTTGAGTTGTATATTACAGGCCCATTTTTTTGTAGAATGGGGTAAAATCAAAGGTGGCAAAATAGTCTGCCGGGGTCTCGGCGCGGCGGATCAGTTGGTGAGAGCCATCCTCGCACAGCAGCACTTCGGCGCTGCGCAGCTTGCCGTTGTAGTTATATCCCATCGAGAAGCCATGGGCACCGGTATCGTGGATGACCAGCACATCGCCCATATCGATCTTGGGCAGCATACGATCAATGGCAAACTTATCATTGTTCTCGCACAGACCGCCGACCACATCGTATTTATGGTCGCAGGGGGCGTTCTCTTTGCCCAGCACGGTGATGTGGTGGTAGGAACCGTACATGGCCGGGCGCATCAGGTTGGCAGCGCAGGCATCCAGACCGATATACTCTTTATAAATGTGCTTTTCGTGGATGGCTGTGGCAACCAGGCAGCCATACGGAGCCAGCATAAAGCGCCCCATCTCGGTAAAGATGGCAACGTCGCCCATACCGGCGGGCACCAGGATCTCCTCAAACTTTTTGCGGACACCCTCGCCAATGGCCAGGATATCATTGGAGCGCTGCTCCGGCTTGTAGGCAACGCCGACGCCGCCGGACAGGTTGATGAACTTGATGTGTGCACCGGTCTTTTGGTGCAGACGCACAGCCAGGTTGAACAGGATACCGGCCAGTTCCGGGTAATAATCATCGGTAACGGTATTGCTGGCCAGGAAAGCATGGATGCCGAAGTTCTTTGCACCCAGTGCCATCAGGCGGGTATAAGCTTCGGTCATCTGCTCTTCGGACATGCCGTACTTGGAATCGCCGGGATTATCCATGATGCCGTTGCCCAGGTCAAAGGTTCCGCCGGGGTTAAAGCGGCAGCAGATCGTTTCGGGGATACCTGCCACATTCTTGAGGAAATCCACATGGGTCAGGTCGTCCAGGTTAATGTAAGCGCCCAGGTCATACGCCTTCTTCATGTCCTGCACCGGCGTTTCGTTGGAGGAGAACATGATATCGCTGCCGCTGAAGCCACAGGCTTCGCTCAGCAGCAGTTCGGTGTAGCTGGAGCAGTCCACGCCGCAGCCTTCCTCTTTCAGGATGCGCAGCAGGTACGGGTTGGGGGTTGCCTTAACAGCAAAATACTCCTTAAACCCTTTGTTCCATGCAAAAGCTTTGTTGACAAGGCGTGCATTGGCGCGGATGCCTTTTTCGTCATAAAGATGGAACGGGGTAGGCACATCGGCAATAATTTCCTGTGCCTGCTCAAGGGTGATGAACGGTTTCTTTTCCGGCATAATACTACTTCCTTCCCTCTTGTTGCGCGGCGCGGCACTTCCCCTGCCCTTTTTTGCACATACAGGGCGTATGCGGCCCGCTGGGGCGTACCGTAAAGCAAACGTGGTGAAAATATTCCACCCGCTTGTTTGCTTATTCGATACGCTCTGACCCTCTATGAATAAATATACAGTTATTATATTGCTTTTGCCGCCGCAGGGCAAGAGCTTTTTGAAAAAATGCCGGAATGGTGCAAAAATGCCCCGCATACCGCAGGGCATGCAGGGCAAAAGCATGGATCGTGATAAAAATTCAGGGGGTCAATCCCCTACCGCGCTGTGCCGCATGGCAAGGTGGCCGGCAAGCAGGCGGTTTTCCAGGTGTTTGACCGTCCACAGGTAAGCCGGGTACAGGAACAGGCAGGCCGCCACCCAGGCTACCGGGTTGGACAGCTCTGCGCCAAAATAGCCCAGCACCGGAATCAGCACCAGGGCGATAACGGTACGCGCCACCATTTCGGCCACACCGGCCATCATGGCAAGTGTGGAATAGCCCAGCCCCTGAATGGTATAGCGCCATACGATGAGCGCGCCGAGCGGGATAAAGAACAGACTGTTCCAGAACATATAATCCCGCGCCATCGCCACGATCTCAACCTCGGTCTTGGTATCCAGGAAGAGGCCGATGATCACGACATCGCCAAAGTGCAGGGCAATAAAAGCAAGGACGGAATAAGCAACCACCATAATGTAGGAGCTTTTTACACCGCTGCGCACACGGTCCAGCCGGGCCGCGCCAAGGTTCTGGCCCGCATAGGTTGCCATAGCGGTGCCGATGCTTTCCAACGCACAGGAGAGCAGGTTTTGGGTTTTGCCCGCAGCCGTAATGGCGGCAACCACAGAGCTGCCAAGCCCGTTGACGGCCCACTGCATTATAACGCCGCCCACGGCCGTGATGGTACACTGCAGGCCCATGGGCAGGCCCATAGCAGACAGGCGGCGGCAGGTAGAGCGGCTGTATTTCCATTCATCCCGCGTCATATGCAGGATCTTGAACTTTTTGATCAAATAGATCAGGCTGATCACGCCGGAGATTGCCTGCGAAACATCGGTTGCCACAGCGGCACCCAAAACACCCATATTAAAGTTGATGATGAGCACCAGATCCAGCACAATGTTGACAGCGCTGGTCAGCACCAGGAAGTAAAGCGGGGTTTTGCTGTCGCCCAAAGCGCGCATGATGGCCGAAACCATATTATAGAGAAAAACAAAGGGAATTCCCGCAAAGATCCAGCCAATGTAGGTGCTGGCACCATCAATAATGTCCGCCGGGGTCTGCATCAGCTCCATAATGGGGCGGGTCAGCGCCACCGTGACAACGGTAAGCACAACACCCCAGGCAATGCACAGCCAGGTTGCATTGGCCACATGGCGGCGCAGGTCGCTGTCATCATGGGCACCAAACAGCTGTGCGATGGGGATAGCAAAGCCGTTGCACATGCCAATAACAAAACCCAGAATCAGATAGTTGACCGAGCCGGTAGCGCCAACTGCCGCCAGCGCATTGACACCGACAAAACGGCCCACAATGATGGTATCTGCCAGGCTGTAAAACTGCTGGAACAGGTTGCCCAGCATCAGCGGCAGGGTGAACAACAGGATGATTTTGAACGGATTTCCGCTCGTTAAATCTTTGGTCATATGCGTTCCCTCAACAAGATCATTTTTCCACACAAAACAACGCGCAAAAGTAAAAAAGAGGGTGGCTGGCACCCTGTTTTGCTCAAGCGCGGAGTTAATTATACTATAACAAAACAAAAAATCAAGTGGGCTGCAAAGAAAAATATATTCCCCCAAAGCAGCGGCTGAATTGTATGCTTTTACAGCGCCACTGGAGCTCACGCCGAACAGCCAACAAGAAAAGCCGCACACCCGAAGGTGTACGGCTTACCTTGGCAGGGGTAGAAGGATTCGAACCCTCGGCACGCGGTTTTGGAGACCGCTGCTCTACCAACTGAGCTATGCCCCTATGTAAAAAGCCCACAGTAGCTAACGTGCTGTGGGCTTTGCTATGGAGCTGTTAGGCAGATTCGAACTGCCGACCTCATCCTTACCAAGGATGCGCTCTACCGACTGAGCTATAACAGCATGTGGCGACCCGGATCAGGCTCGAACTGACGACCTCTAGCGTGACAGGCTAGCGTTCTAACCAACTGAACTACCGGGCCAAGCCCTTTCGCGCTTTGCATCAGGCGTTACCTGACCGCTGCAACATGATTGATTATACTGGATTATACCCCAACTGTCAAGCACTTTTTTGATTTTTTCGCCATTTTTCTTGTGTTTCGCGCATCAGCGTCAATAAAGTTTTGGGCGGGTGCTCTTGTGCTTTCCTCTGCTGACCACGGCCATGCCGCAGCGTTAATTTGCAGTTGCTCTTTCCCGACTACAACATTTTTTGTTACAGCGTTAATGTGCAGAAAGCCGCCGCGTCATCATCGCGCAAGGCCACAAGAGCTCTTTCGTTATTTTCAAAATCGTTTGGCTCCATTTTCTCTGCCCCAAAAATGCTGCTGCTTTCCATGGGCAGCCTGCTGCAAAAGCGATGGTCCCATCCCACAGTTCATGGTCGGGTGCCATTACGATAATTTTCTCCAACTTATTCTCCTTGAAACCCTTCGGATTTTAACGAATCGAACCGCAAACAAAAAGCACAGCAGTTTTTCGATACATCTGTATCAACAACTGCTGTGCTTTTTTCGATACTTTGCGCACAGCGTCCGGCACACTTTGCGCACAGCGTCCGAACACTTCACCACTTGTTGTATCGTTGATTTCCTGCATCTTTACGACCATCTTTCCGTTGCTCGTGTAATTAAAGGCGATGTCGAAGTGGTCGTCGTACAGATAGATGGCATTGACAAAGGTTTTTATCAGCCGCTTTTGGCAATCACGGTCTGTCATGTTCGTTGCGGCCATGTCATGCAGGAAAAACAGAATCATATCTCGCGTGAGCTTAAAGCCCCCGGCAAGACCCGCCTCAGCGCGGGCCACGCTGAGGGCTTGTTTTTGGTCTGTCAGTTCATCCATGCGGGCTTTCGTCATCTCATTGATGATACCCATTTCGATGGCTTTCATCACATTGGATAGCGCCCTATCCACATCGGCAATTTGCTTGTCCAGCGCCTTGATGGTATCGCCGGATGTGTCGCTGCGTTCATAGACTGCCCACACCTGATCGGCGATGTATTCCAGTGTAGCCTCATCGCTCAGCATTTTGCTGATGACCCTCAGCACCATCGGCTCTATGACATCCTGCCGCACCGGCTTTTTGCTGCACGACTTTTTCTTTTTTTGCGATTCCAGCAGGTATAGTAGCTGTGTTTGGTGCCGTTGCGTCCGTGGCCGCTCTCCCCCCTACCATCATCGCGCCGCAATGACCGCAGAACAACTTATCGGTCAGCAGGTATTCGGTCTTAGACCATACCCGCGCCGGGGCGCGGCGGTTTACCTTGAGCATTTCCTGCACTTTGTCGAACGTGGCCCGGTCAGTCAGCGCAGGCATACCACCTTCATTGCGGATGTCGTGAAAGATGTACACGCCGGTGTACTTCTCATTTTTCAGCAGGCGGTGCAAGCTGTTGACGGTGAACTCGCCGCCGCGCGTTGCCCTGACCCCCTGCACGTTGAGCCATGCGACGATTTCTGAGATTGTCTCGCCGTTGGCATATCGTTTGAAAACCTCTGTCACGAATGGGGCAGTTTTGGGGTCAACCTCATATCGCTTGGTGTCGGGGTTGACTTTATAGCCGATGATGTTGCAACCGCCTACGGTTTGGGACTTCTTGGCGCTCTCACGCTGGCCCCGGCGCACGTTCTGCGCTAGTTGGAGTGAGTAGTATTCTGCCATGCCCTCAAGCACGGAATCCAGAATAACGCCCTCCGGGCCGTCCGGCACATCCTCTGCAACGCGCTCCACCCTGACTCCGTTCTTTTTGCAGCGATAGCGATTAAAGGCGATTTCTTCACGGTTGCGCCCGAATCGGTCAATCTTCCATAGCAGGATTACCCCGAATTGATGCGTTGCGGTATCGGACAGCATCTTTTGAAATTGCTCTCGATCATCATTACGCCCGGTCATCGCCCGATCCGCATAGATGTGGATTATCGTGTAGCCTTTGCCCTCTGCATATTTTTGCGCCGCTGCAATCTGCCCGTCGATGGATTGCTCGGTCTGTCCATGGGACGAATACCGCGCATAAATTACGGCTGTTTTATCTACTGAGCTCAAAATACCACACCCCCATTTAACGAAAATAGGCTTACATTTGCAATTAAGGCTTTAATTTTGTGCTTAAAAAGCCAAGTCAGAATTGGAAAATGATTGCTATTTTAGGAAACCCAAAACCGCAATAAACAAAATGCCGAATATTACTGTTGCCGCTATAGACCCAATTTCTCCGTTATTGAACTTTTTATACTCTTCATCGAGGTCTTTTTGTGTCGTGAAGTCAAAAGTGTATCCGCAATCTTCGCAGTAAGCCATGTTTTTACGCTGAATTTTCTTTTCCCCCGATGCGAATCTGACATTAGCAACTCTTGTAGATCTGCCCGTACCAGTTGTTCCACTGCTCACATACTTAAATTTTATGCGCTGGCCGCCGCACATTGGGCATACTCGTTCTGATGGTCTGACTTTCGCAATTTTACGCTTTGCAAGGGCGCATCCTATGGCAAGGAAAAGAGAAAGCATAAATGCTACTGCTACCACCGCAATGCCGAGCATCATATACAGCGCTACCACAATAATTATTGAGATAATTGTAACCATGTTTTATACCTCCGCTTCGTTATTGGAGCATTAAACTTCCGTGTTATATTCTGGCAGGCCACGGCAGATGCCAACAGCCACGCCCTCAATACGCAAGTCGTTAATTTCTTCTTTTGTGTAGGTCATTGGTGTGAAGCGAGGGTTTTCCGGATGCAAGATTACTGTATCTCCATGACGATAGAACCGTTTTAGCGTTGCTTCGTCATCAATCAATACTGCCGTAATTTGTCCATTTGCCGCTGTCAACTGTGAGCGGATGCACACCAGATCACCATCACAAATAGTCGGAGACATTGAATCCCCTTTACACATGAGGGCAAAGTCTGCCCGCCACATAGATGGTACGCTGATGTACATTTCAACATTTTCTTCCGCGAGAATGGGAGTGCCACAGGCAATCGTGCCAATCAGCGGCACAGTGCTCATTGCAGGCATTGGTACGAAGCCTTTCGGGACAGCCGTATTTTTCGCCGCCTCTTGCGCAGCATCTTGTTCCATTGCCTGCCAATCATCCCACATGAGGCGGCTGTTGCCTTGGTGCTTTTCATTTAGCTCATTTCTTATGCTGTCTGGAATAGCGTCAAGTCGATTATCCGGGTCATTATCCCAATCATAATCATCTGTTGTCCACCCTATTAAATACTCAGGTGTGGTTTTTAATGCTCGTGCAAGTGCAACTATTTTACTGTGGTACGGGTCGATTTTGCCTGCTTCGATTTTCGCAATAGTTGAGCGCGTTCCATATCCGACCGCCTCAGCAAGTGCAGCCTGCGAAATTCCAAGCCGTTTTCGACATAGCTTAATTCTATCACCTATGGAATCCATATAAACCTCCATACATCGTAATGTCTAAATTTTTCTTTATACAGTATTCTACTATAAGTGTGATTAAAAATCAAGTTTTTTTTATTTTTTTCAAAAAAGTTGTTGACATATAATCACCTTAGTGCTATGATGCGTGTAGTGATAAATAATCACTTTCCAACAGAACAGAGAGGAGGGTTGATTGAATGTTCAATAGTTTAATGCTTGAAATTGCGATTACTCGTTCGCAAATTTCAAAACGTGATCTCGCAAAAAAACTCGGTATATCGGAACAAGGGCTGTACAACAAGTTGAATGGCATTAGTGAATTTAAGGCTAGCGAAATCCGCGCACTGTCTGATGAATTGTCCTTGTCCTCACAAGAACGAGAGGAAATTTTTTTTCGCAAAAGGGTGATTATTTATCACTCTTTTTGAACAAGAGGTGACAGTAATAGAAAGCATCAAATTCAACTTCGACCAAATCCCTGAAAAGGAAGCCCGCGTTTTGGGCCAAACACTTCTTGATGCCTGCAAGAAATTCTACTCTGATCCTAAAAACCTTGCCGCGTATGAGGCTTGGGAAGCACAGCAGGAGGCTGAACATGAATAAAGCGTTGAACGTTGTAGGCCGTATCCTGATTTTCTGTGTTGGCGAGGTTTCTATGTACTTTGCCATGACGGATCCGGTCGTTCACATCATGCTAGGCGATGACATCAACGCACCACGGCTCTTGATCAGCTGGGCCGCCTTGATCCTCACCGCCATCATTGATGACAATGCACTCCCCGTTTTCAATTACGACAAGGGCAACAATGTCCACGTCAAATAAATTTTTTGGAGGTAACACACCATGATCGAACTGAAAGTAACCGTTGACGCTCCTGAACTGAGCGTCGCCATCAACCATCTGGCCGATGCCATTGAAAGCAAGGGCACTGATGCCCCCGCCGCTCCGGTAAAAAACTCCCGCAGCAAGAAAAGCCACTGCCAAGACTGCCCCGGACGCACCTGCGGTTTCTGCTCCTGCCCATTCTGAACCTGTTGGATCCCCGGTGCCCGTTGAACAGCCTGCCGCGGCTCCTCAGCCTGTACAGGCGCCCGCAGCTGCCCCGGTGCAGCAGGCCATCCCCGTCACTCCTGTGGCCGCGCCTATGATGCAGCAGCCTGTTGCAACTGCCGCTCCCGTGATGACCCCGCCTGCCGCTCCCGTGACCCAGCAGTTTATCCCCCAGCCCGCTGCGCCGACACAGTCTCAGCAGGGCATCACTTGTGAGCAGATCATCAACGCTGCCATGCCGCTGATGAACAGCAACCCTGCCTTTGCAATGCAGCTGCAGGGCATCCTTGCAAAGTATGGCGTTCAGGCTGTCACCCAAATTCCCGAAAATATGCTGCCCAATGTGGCCGCGGATCTCCGCGCCCTTGGCGCAAAGATTTAAGGGAGGGCCATTATGGCAAGCCCTGAAATTCACGCCAAGTGTGGCGCGTCCAATGCGTACCGCTATCTGGCCTGTACCGCGTCGCCCACGTTTGAGGCGCAGTTCCCGGCCAGTACGAGCATCTATGCCGAGGAGGGAACGCTGGCGCACAGCATTTGCGAACTGTTCGTCAAGACCCACAGCGATGCAGACGCGATGGCCGAAGAACTGCGCTCCCTGCAGCAGCACAAGCTCTATCAGCCCGAAATGCTGACCTGCGCCAAAATCTACTGTGACTGGATTATGGAAAAGGCGCTGGGCTACACCAATCCTCCGGCGATTATGACGGAGCAGCAGGTAGACTTTTCCGATGTTGTGCCGGAGGGTTTCGGTACTTGTGATTGCGTGATGATTGGCGACGACGCGCTGAACATCTTTGACTACAAACACGGCAAGGGCGTCCGTGTGGATGCCGTGGGCAATCCACAGATGCGGCTTTACGCCCTCGGTGCCCTTGCGAAGTACCGCCCCTTGTACGGCGACACCATCAAAAAAGTGCGCATGACCATCATCCAGCCTCGAATCAGCGCAGATCCGTCTGAGGACGAGATGTCTGTAGACGATCTGCTGGCATGGGGCGACCGCGTCCATCCCATTGCCGTGGAGGCGTTCAACGGCCCCGGCACATTTGTGCCCGGTGAACACTGCAAATTCTGCCGGGGCAAGGCCAAATGCCGCGCCCGTGCCAACGTCAACACCGCTCTGGAAGATTTCGCATCCTGCGTGCCCATGGGTCGTGTTCCTGCCGATGAGCCGAAAGATAATGCCTCTCGCATGGCGATGGGCCTGCAAAAGGCGTTGACGGATTCGGAAATCGGCCAACTGCTGACGCGCGGCCAGTTTTTGGTGAGTTGGTATGATGACCTGAAAGCCTATGCGCAGCAGACCATCCTCGACGGCGGCGAAATTCCCGGCTGGAAAGTCGTTGCCGGTCGTAGCGTCCGTGCGTTCCACGATACCGATGCCGCATTCCAGACGCTCATCAAGGCCGGGTATGATGAGGCTATGCTCTATGACCGCAAGCCAGTCTCCCTGTCCGAACTGGAAAAGCGGCTCGGCAAGAAAAAGTTTGCCGAACTGCTGGCCGATCAGATTGACCGCCCAATGGGCAAGCCGACACTGGTTGACGAATCTGATAATCGTGAGCCGTACAACAGCGCCGCCGCTGATTTTGGAGGAGTGAACGCCAATGTTTGACGATGATGACCATATCACCATCAGCTACTGCCATGAAGGTGAGAGCTGGTTCGAGATGGATCTTTACCTACCTATGCTAGTTACTTGCCCCAAAAACAAGATGCCTAAAATTCTCAATCAGTTCATCAAAGACGAAAAGTGCGAGGATAAGGCCAAAAAGCTGCTGGCCTACTGGGAGCGGCAGCGCGATAAGTACGAGCGTGACCGCAAGGATGCGGCAGATGCCTATGTGAACATCTCTACTGAGGTTTCAGAACTGCAAACCGTTGTCAACACCAAAAAGCACCCTGTCGGCACACGCCTGACGAAAGTCGAATTGCAGGATGCAAAAAAGCGGCTTGCAGACAAGAAAGCACTCAAAAAACGCACCCACGATACCTTGAAATACAGCTATGACCGCAAGACCCGGCTGGACTTCTTTATCGAGATGCTGAAATGTCACCCTAAATTGCAATGGATATTTTCTGAGGAGGTACAGAAATGAAAGTTGATAAAAACAGCCCTTTGGGCGAAATGCTCTTGAAAATGGCCGCCGAACATGACCCGAAACTGCGCAGGGCCATCCGCAACGATGAAGTCGGCGACCTGAACATCATCGCCCTCGGCGCACCCGATGATGAAATCAAAGATTTGCTGGAATCCTTGTTTATGGGCGAGGACAAATGCAAGAACTGCGAGGAAGTCAAGGCGGCTACACCCACTGATGCGGATGATGCATCCAATCTTGATGCCCTTCTGGACGAACTGCACAATCTGGCTTGCGATGACGATACCCCGGAGGCCGTTGCCATGCCCTCCCGCATCGTGCTGTTGTCCAATGACATCATGCAAATTCTTAATCACCTGCCGCATCTTATTGCACCCAAAAAGGACGTGCCCTATACCGTGCGCCGCGCCGAGATGCTGGGTGCCATCAAAGACGCAATGCTCGATGCCCGTGCGGATATCGTAACCGTTCTGGCTCGCTATCCCGAATTTGCTGAAATCACGGATAAATACTTCGATGACGACGAAGAAGATACCGCCGAAACCGAATAAAGAAAGGAAATGTGTCATGTATAACAACGATGCACAGAGATGTTTGACCGGCGAGGTTCGCCTGTCCTATGTTAACCTCGACAAGCCCCGTCAGCCGCAGGGCGGCGTGGGCGATGCCAAGTACAGCGCCACCTTGCTAATTCCCAAGACCGACACCGCCACTATCGCAGATTTCCGTGCCGCTATTCAGGCGGCAGCGCAAATCGGCGCGGGGACGCTGTGGGGCGGTATCATCCCGCCGAATCTGGATTCCATCATCCACGACGGCGACGGTGTACGCCCCAGCGGCATCCCGTTTGGCGATGAGTGTCACGGATGCTGGGTCATCACCGCCAGCTCCAAAAACAAGCCGCAGGTCGTCGGACAGGACAACATCAATGTCGAACTGGCCCCGCAGGACATCTACAGCGGTATGTACGCCCGTGTGACCGTCCGCTTCTATCCCTTTAACACCGCTGGCAAGCGCGGTGTCGGCTGTGGGCTGGGCAACGTGATGAAAACCCGTGACGGTGAGCCGCTGTCTGGTGGTGCATCTGCTGCCGCTGACTTTGCCGGTATTGGCAACGCCGTGGTCCCGGCTCCTGGTGGTATGCCAGGCACTCCGATGCAGCAGAGCTGGCCGCAGGCAAACCCTGTGCCGACTGCCGCTCCGGCTGCGCCCGTGTACCAACCGCCCTACTCCGCGCCTGCCGCAAATCCGGTACCGTGGAATGGCGCTACACAGACATATGCTTCTGGTGACGCTGTGAATCCGCTGACCGGGAAATCGATGTAACACTCCCCCGCAGGGTGCTTGATGCTCTATTTGACCCAGCTACCACGCTTTTCGGCAAGGTACTGGTAATTAAATAACCATCCACCTCTTTCTATACCGGGAGGGGCTACGGTCCCTCCTCTCATGTACTCGGATAGCTCAATGGCAGAGCAAGCGCGCGATGTCGGTTCAACTCCGGCTCCGGGGCAGAAATCAAGAGGAAATCCAAGCCCGTACATAAAGGAAAGGAACTTACAAATGAGCCTTGCAACTTTGCGTAAAAACGTCTGTACCAATATTGACATCGGTACTGCTCTGAAAGAAATCGCAGCAAATCCCCACATTGGCGATGAGCTGGCTTTTTTGACCTGCTGGATGGTCGTCACATCGAGTGCGCTGTCACTGACATCAACGATAATGCAATCCGCTTTGATTCTGTGGATTGCCTCGGTGACGACATGACCTATGGTAAGGTCGAAAAATGGCTTGACCGCATCGACCATCTGCTGCCTGATGAACTGCAACGGGCCATCATTGACACTGAGCGAAAGCACGTCATCAACGGCAAAAAGATGGACCGTCTTGAGCGCCTGTTCCTGCCTGCCGCGTCTGAACTGTTTAGCGGCGACAATGTTCTCGGTGACAAGGGGCTGTACAAGCAGATTGACTGGTACAAAGACCGTCGCCACCGCATGAGAATGGATGAACACAACGGCGATTCTACTGCCTATTGGACATCTTCTCAGCGCTCCGGCAACTCTACCAGCTTCTGCTTTGTGTTCAACACCGGCTATGCGGCCAGCAGCAACGCCTCCGGCACGTGGCTGTCCGCGCCCGTCTGCTTCCGTATCCGTAAATCGTAACTATCCCCGCGCCCCTTGTGGGCGCGGTCTATGCGGATTCCCTTATAAATAAGGAAAGGAAATGCCCAAATGAAAACCAGATTTGACAGCGCCGAGATTTGGCGCACAAACAATGATACGGCTGTAAGTATCAAGGAACTGGAAACCTCGCATCTTATGAACATTGTACGGATGCTCCTGCGCCGCCCCGAAACCGTGCAGACGATGCTCGTCTGCGATATTGAGCGCCAGACCCGCAATGTTTGGAGAGCGAATGATCTTGTTGACGAAGATGCCGTCGCATCTATCCACAATGCCACTTCCATGACTCCTCGTGAGATTGTTCAGTGGGTACAGGGTACGCCCCTGTTTACGGCTATCATCATTACCCTTGAGGGGCGTGGGGTCAACACCTCCGTGCTGATTGGCTCGGTTTTGGCTGAACTCGGATATGAGGAGAACGGCAATGAATGAACAGCTACACCATCTGAGTATTGACCTTGAGACTTACAGCGAGGTCAGTATCGGCAAGGCAGGGTCATATCGGTACATTCTCGATCCGTCTTTTGAAATTCTGCTTTTCGCATACAGCCTCGACGGAATGCCCGTTGAGGTCATCGATGTGGCAAGCGGTCAGATCATCCCCCTTTGGTTGAAAAACGCCCTCAAGAACCCCCTGTACATCAAACACGCCTACAACGCGGCTTTCGAGTGGTTCGCCCTCAGTAAGTATCTAGGTTGGCTGCCACCCGATCAGTGGCGCGATACGATGCTCCACGCGCTCTACTGCGGCTACCCTGCATCTCTGGATGCGGCAGGCAAGGCGATGGGCCTGCCCGAAGATAAGAAAAAGCTGACGACGGGCAAGGCCCTTATCCGCTATTTCTGCGTCCCCTGCAAGCCCTCCAACGCCAACGGCAACCGCACCCGCAATCTGCCCAAGCATGATCCTGACAAATGGAAACTGTTCAAAGAGTACAACGGGCAAGATGTCGTCACCGAAATGGAGATTGACCACCGCCTGTCGGCGTTCCCCGTGCCCGCATTTGTGCAAAAGCAATGGGAAACTGATTTACAGATGAACGCGCGAGGCGTGGCCGCTGACATGGAATTGGTGCGCGGCGCTCTCGTTATCGGCGCTATTGTTAAAAGTCGGTTGATGACTGAGGCCCGCCAGCTCTCCGGGCTGGATAACCCCAACTCCATCCGGCAGCTTGCTCAATGGCTGACGGATGCCACGGACAGCGATGCGGAAATTACCAGCGTTACTAAGGAAACCGTCGCCACGATGCTGAAACAGCCGCAACCCGCCAACGTGCAGCGGATGCTCGAAATCCGGCAGGAACTCGGCAAGACCAGCACCAAAAAATATGATGCGCTGGAAACCTGCATAGCGGATGATGGTCGTGTCCGTGGCCTGCTCCAATTCTACGGTGCCAACCGCACCGGGCGCTGGGCGGGCCGTCTGGTGCAGGTACAGAATCTCCCCCCGCACATATACCCATCCCCTGCCCCCTGCGCGTCAGCTCGTGAAAGACCGCAATATAGACGGTCTGCGGATGATGTACGGCAGTATCAACGATACTCTGTCGCAGCTTATCCGCACAGCCTTTGTGGCGACCCCCGGCAATGTGCTGATCGATGCCGACTTTTCGGCCATTGAGGCTCGCGTCATCTCGTGGCTGGCCGGGCAGGAATGGCGGCTTGAAGTTTTTCGCACCCACGGCAAAATCTATGAGGCGTCGGCGTCCCAGATGTTCCATGTGCCCATTGAAAAAATCAAAAAGGGCAACCCGGAATATGCGCTGCGCCAGCGCGGCAAAGTTGCAGAACTGGCCCTCGGCTATCAGGGCGGTGTCAGTGCCATGCGCCGCATGGACGTGGGCCACAACCTTGATGATCTCTCCGATGATGAAGTCAAGGGCATTGTAGACAGATGGCGCGAGACAAACTCGATGATTCGTGATCTATGGAATATCGTTGATTCTGCTGCCATCACTGTCATCACCAACGGCGGCGCACAGACCATCCGCTCCGAAACTACCGATGCCATCATCACACTGGCCTGTGAGCTGGATGTCATTACCGGCACTCGGTATATGACGATTCTGCTGCCGTCTGGGCGCAAGCTGTACTACCCCTCCCCGGAAATCGGCGTAAACCGCTGGGGCAATCCCTCAGTCAGCTATACGGGTCAGAACCAGACAACTAAGCGCTGGGAAAGGGTCGAAACCTACGGCGGTAAGCTCGTGGAGAACATTGTGCAGGCCATTGCCCGTGACTGTCTGGCAATCGCCATTGAAAACCTAGAAGCGCAGGGTCTACACGTCGTATTCCACATCCATGACGAAGTCGTCATCGACACGCCTGCATGGGCCGACGAGGACACGATGCTGGAAACCGTCACCAAAATAATGACAAAGCCTATCCCGTGGGCGCAGGCGCTGCCACTCAATGCGGATGGCTGGGTCGATAAATTCTTCAAAAAGGACTAATCACCATATGAAAGCGTTAATTCATCTCGATCAGAACGGCAAAAAGGTCATGGAACGGCGCGTCCATGATGCCGTAATGAAAGAACGTGCCGACATCAGCACCCGCGCTCAGTATGTTTGGGCGCTGTCCATGCTCCAATGCGGCCTGCCGCCGTGCACCGTGCAGCGCGTTTCAGATCACTTTGAGGCAGTGCTGGACAAGTACATGGAATACCAGACTGAGGACTTAGGCGACCTATTCATGCGCTCTATGCTCCACGATTCGGGCGTTGAGGTCAAAGCGACCAGCCGAGAAAGGAAGCGTAAAAAGAAAATGAGCAAGGTACAAATCACCGCCTTTACTGGCGAATACTACTTTTTGAGCAACTACTGCACCTGCCCCATCACCATTGACGGACTGACCTATCGGAGTGCCGAGGCCGCTTTTCAGGCGGCAAAATGCAGTGATCCTATCGATCGCGCGGCGTTCTGCACCGTCCCGCCCAACGTAGCAAAGGCCATCGGGCGCAAAATCAAGCTGCGCGATGGATGGGAGAAAGAACGCGACGGTATTATGGCCGACATCATCCACGCGAAATTTTCCCAGAATCCCGGTTTCGCACAGGCCCTTATCGACACCGACGATGCCGAGCTGATCGAGGGCAACACATGGAACGATAACTACTGGGGCATGTGCGGATGCACCCGTTGCCGCAGTGAGGGCACTAAGGGGGGCTGAACAAGCTGGGCAAGATTCTGATGGCCGAGCGGGCGCGGCTGCAGGCGGCTACACCCGCCGTAACCGAGGAGGGCTGACGATGGTACACCTCGGAGACATTACCAAAATGAGCGGGTACACCATCCCGCCTGTGGATGTCATTACTTTTGGTTCACCGTGTCAAGACCTCTCCATCGCTGGCAAGAGGGCCGGTATGGCCGGGGAACGATCCGGGCTGTTTTCTGAGGCCGTCCGCATCATCCGCGAAATGAGATATGCCACTTTCGGCGCGTACCCCAAATATGCCATTTGGGAGAACGTGCCAGGAGCCTTTAGTTCAAATAAAGGAGAAGATTTCCATGCCGTCCTGCAAAGCCTCTGCCGAGTCATCGACCCCGCCGCTGTTATTCCTAGACCTACGGATGCACGGGGGGGGAGGACCATTAAATGGCCCCGCGCCGGTGCAATTCTGGCGGACAACTACTCGCTGGCGTGGCGAACCATGGATGCCCAGTATTGGGGCGTGCCCCAACGTCGTTTGCGCATCTCGCTTGTCCTCGATCTTACAGGTCAACGCGCCGGAGAAATATTATTTGAGCCAGAAAGCCTGCGAGGGCATTTTGCGCCGGGCATCACGCCGGGGCAAGCAACTCCCCGAACTGCTGAAAATGGCGCTGACGATGCAGATAGAAGACATGCCGAAGTAAGCAATGTTTGTGCGTTTAAGCTAGGAAATAGTGAGCAAGCACGAAGTATTGGATATGCTGAAGAATTAGCGCCGACTCTCAATGCTGAATGCGGCGGAAACAAACCTGCATGTGCTTATACCCTTAAAATCCGTTCAGGATGTGAGGGCGGAGGCAAAGGCCCACTGGTGCAGACCGAAAAGAGCGCCACCCTCTCCACCTTACAAGATCAAACAGTATTTTGCATTTATGGCAACTTGATTGATAGAGAAACCAATCAAAATGGTAGTGGAGTCAAACAGGATTGTAGCTTTACTCTTAACACTGTAGATCGCCATGGCGTTGTTTATGCAGATGGCTGCTTCAACAACATCAAGCCTGTATGCTATGCCGCCACTACAGAACCAAACATGGTTATCTGCGATGATTGCTCCCCAGCGATCCGCACTCGGGATTACAAGGATCCGAATATTGTCTGCTATGATGCACGTGGCAACGGCGATGGTATGCTGTCCCCTACCATAACAGGCGACCACAACAGCCGAATTACGGATTATACTTCTGTCGTAATTGAAAAAATCATCCGCTGGATTGTGCGCCGCCTGACCCCTACTGAGTGTGAGCGCCTGCAAGGCTATCCCGATGGATGGACGGACCTCGGAGACTGGGTAGACAGCAAGGGCAAGACCCACAAGGCCGCTGACACGCCCCGGTATAAGGCGCTGGGCAACTCCATCGCCCTGCCGCAGTGGTACTACGTTCTCGGTGGTATCGCTGACCGCCTGCCGGATAATGCCACGCTCGGCAGCCTATTTGATGGCATCGGCGGTTTCCCGTATGTGTGGGCACAGTTACACGATGGACGCAAGGAGTTATGCGTTTGGGCCTCGGAGATTGAGGAGTTCCCCATCGCGGTCACAAAGAAATGGTTCCCGGAGGTAGAGGATGGAAGATTATTCTGATTTCGTTGTTCACAAGTCAGAGCGGGCAGTACATACCGACAGTATCGCTCTGACCGTGGACGACCTCAACAATAAGCTGTACGACTTCCAAAAGGACATCGTGCGGTGGGCGCTGGCAAAGGGCCGCGCCGCTATTTTTGCCGATTGCGGCCTCGGCAAGACCGCGATGCAGCTTGAATGGGCGCATCGGGTGTGTGTGCATACGGGTGGAAACGCCCTCATTGTAGCGCCGCTAACCGTTTCCCCGCAGACCGTGGGCGAGGGCATGAAATTCGGAGTGCCCGTCACCCTCTGCGAAACCGCCGATGACATCCAGCCCGGTGTGAACATCACCAACTATGAGAAGCTGGACAAGTTCGCCGGGGCGCATTTCTCGGCGGTGGTGCTGGATGAATCCAGCATCCTGAAATCCTTTACGGGCAAGGTGCGGAATCAGATCATCGACTTTTTCTCCGATACGCCGTTCCGGCTGGCCTGTACCGCCACCCCCGCGCCCAATGACTTCATGGAACTGGGCAATCATGCGGAGTTTTTGGGCATCATGTCCTACTCTGAGATGCTGTCCATGTTCTTTGTCCATGACGGCGGGCAGACCTCCAAATGGCGGCTCAAGGGCCACGCTGAGGATGTTTTCTGGCAATGGCTGGGTAGCTGGGCTGTGGTTATGAACAGTCCTGCAGACCTCGGCTATGACCTGCCGGGGTACGACCTGCCGCCGCTGAGGGTGCATGAGGTCATTGTTGATAGCGATGAACCTGTCACCGAAAGCATGACGCTGACGCAGCGCCGGGAGGCCAGACGGGCTACACTCGCGGAGAGATGCCAAGCGGCGGCCAATCTGGTGAATGACGACCCTGGCGAACAGTGGCTCGTGTGGTGTGACCTCAACTCGGAGAGTGAGGCGCTGGCCCACGGTATCCCCGATGCGGTAGAGGTCAAGGGCAGTGATAAGGCATCACTGAAAAGCTCTCGCCTGCTTAGCTTTTCAATGGGTTTTAGCCGGGCGCTCGTCACCAAGCCCTCTATCGCCGGATTCGGCATGAACTGGCAGAATTGCCACAAGATGATATTTGTCGGCCTGTCTGACAGCTATGAGCAATACTATCAAGCCGTGCGCCGCTGCTGGCGTTTTGGGCAGTCTGAGCCGGTGGATGTGTACATCGTTATCAGTGCCCGCGAGGGCGCGGTCAAGGCCAATATTGAGCGTAAGCAGGCCGATTGCGATAAGATGCGGGCCGTGATGGGCGAACAGACCCGCGAAATCGTCAAAAAGCAGTTGCAAAGCACCTGCCGCCTGACAACGCCCTACGAACCGCAAACAACTATGGCACTGCCTGCATGGGAGGAGTTTAGACATGAATGTGCTTAACCAGTTAATCGACAGCGCACAGCGCTGGGCAATGTATCAAGGGGACTGCGTGGAAACCCTGCGCGGCATCCCCGATAACAGCATCCACTACTCCATCTTTTCCCCGCCGTTCGCCAGCCTGTACACCTACTCCAACAGTGACCGGGATATGGGCAACAGCAGCGATGGTGCGGAGTTTGTACAGCATTTCGGCTACCTTGTGGCCGAGCTGTATCGGGTCATCATGCCGGGGCGGCTGGTGTCCATCCACTGCATGAATTTGCCCGCCATGAAATCCCGTGACGGTTTTATCGGCATCAAGGATTTTCGCGGCGACATCATCCGCGAGATGACCGAGTACGGCTTTATTTTCCATTCGGAGGTCTGCATCTGGAAAAACCCGGTCACGGAGATGCAGCGCACGAAAGCACTCGGCTTGCTACACAAACAAATCCGCAAGGATTCGGCGATGTCGAGGCAGGGTCTGCCTGATTATGTCGTGACGTTCCGCAAGCCGGGTGAAAACCCTGAGCCTATCCCCCACGACCATGATTCTTTCCCGGTGGACGTTTGGCAGAAATATGCCTCGCCCGTCTGGATGGATGTGCGACAGTCCAACACCCTGCAACGCAAGAGTGCCCGCGATGAAAAGGACGAAAAACACATCTGCCCTCTGCAACTGGACGTTATCGAGCGGTGCATCGACCTGTGGACGAATCCCGGAGACATCGTGCTTGACCCGTTCGCGGGCATCGGCTCTGTGCCCTATCAGGCCGTCCTTATGGGCCGTCGTGGGCTGGGCATCGAACTTAAAGACAGCTACTACGCGCAGGCCGTGAAAAACCTTGAGAGCGCGGCCACCGAGGCCGACAGCCACGAAATCAACACCAACGTGCGCCTGCGCTGCCCCGTGTGCGGCATCAAGGTTGACGGCAAAATCTGCCCGCTGTGCGGCAAGGATTTAATGGCAAAGGAGGAGTAAAGGCATGGAAGTAACAACAACAACTACCTCTGTACTCGCCCGCCGCGCGGCTAAGTATCTGTCTAAATATTGTGCAGAACACAAAGGATGCGTTAATTGTGCTTTTGCCAATCGTAGCAATAGCACCTGCGAAATCAACATCGCTAAGTTTCCCTCACTCTGGAAATTCACTCCGCTTTGGTCGGATGCAGATGTGGCGCTGGCAAAAGCCATGATGCCGTATGCCAAAATTATCTTTTGGCCCATCGAATCAAACCCCAATCCAAACCACCGTTATTTTAAGGGCGACGGACAGCGCACCATACCGCTGCCGACAGGAGCCTTTAAGGCCCTCTCCCCCGGCGAGGCCGTCTCACTGGTCGATATTGCGATTGCGGGAGGTGCAGACGATGCATGATGACGTTTTGGACATGATCGGCACGGCGGCGCTGTTGGAGCAGCTTGCCGAAGAATCGGCTGAACTGGCGCAGGCCGCGCTCAAGATGGCCCGCAAGCTGCGCAATGAGAAACCCACGCGGATTGTGTCTCCAATCTGCAAGAGGAAATCGCGGATGTGGAACTGTGCATCAGCATTTTGCCTGCCGCACTGTACGACCCCGCCGAGGTCGGCAAGACAATGACCGCCAAGCATCGGCGGTGGAATGAACGGCTACACGATGAAAAGCTGTGGGAGGTTGACAACCATGAGGATTGATATTCGGGACAGCAAATACTCCATCATCTACAACGAAAAGACCGGCGCGGTTGAGGATGTCCTGTGGTGCAATGAAAGCGCCGAGGATTTGAAAAACCTCAATGTCGTGGCCGATATGGCACGTGAGCTGGCTGTATATAGGCGGGCTGGCACGGCCATGATTGCTGGGGCACAGCGCCTCGCATACAGCCGTGGCCCGGAGAAATACTCTTTTTCTGTACCGAGTGAGAGACACAGGCATCTGCACACCGTTGACCGCACTGACGCTGTTGCCCTGCTCATGCAGGCGGGTTCTCTCGCTCTGGGTGAAATGGATGTCCTGCGCGAGTGCAAGGCCAAGACCGCTGCCGCAAACCTCTACCGTGCCATGATTGGCTTTTGAGGTGCCGCCATGATGCACTTGAGAATTACCGATGAAATCCGGGAGCGCTGTCTGCGTGAGGCGGCGCACGAGGTCCACATCAATGACCGCATTGTTACCTCTACCCCGCAAACCCTTTCCGAGCGCGGCATGACAATGTTCGGCAGCGCCCGCGCCACCCCGCGCATCCGCTCCTATCTCTACTGTGATGCGGTGGATGCCTGCTTCTACTACGCCGGGGCGGTGCCCAGTGTCGTTGTAGCTGCCCGCTGGACGACTGACAGCCCGGACATTGCGGAGGGTTCTAAAAAGCCGCAAATCGCCGCTGAGGTCGTGCGCCGCATGATGACCGCGATGGATAAGGCGATGAAAGCCGAAAAAAAGACCGCCAATGGGCGGCATACATGGAGGAGCAAAAACCGAAATGAGCCATACGACCACATACGCCGTTGACTTTGACGGCACCCTCTGCGAAAACGCCTACCCTGAAATCGGCGCACCCAATTTGCCCCTGATCGACAAACTCATATCCTGCCGCCGCCTCGGTGCAAAGATCATTCTGTGGACGTGCCGGGAGGGCGAGCTGCTGACCCGCGCGGTGGAGTTTTGCCGCTGTTTTGGTCTGGAATTTGATGCAGTAAACGATAACACTGATGAATTGAAACGGGCATATGGTACCAACCCGCGTAAAATCGGTGCTGACTACTACATCGACGATAAGGCCATATCACCCGATATTTTCGTGCCATAGGAGGAGATTTGCCATGAATTTGAATTACTGCCCCGTTCCGGGCGCAAGCCAGCCCCGCGGAATGCGTTTCGATACCGAAAACAGCCGGTGCATCCCCACCAAATGGATGACGCCGGACGAATCACGCCAGCTGCACCGCCTGGCCATTGAGCGCCGCCCCGAAGCCTGTTTTGGCTGCGGGCTGAATCACGACTGCTCCGTGCATGGATGTGCCGTCATCCGCAAAGCATTGCAGCTGTTGGGAGGTGAGGCGGATGTCAGTGTTTGAATTTAATTGCTTGTATGCTGCAAAGGCGCTATTTCTAGTTTTTGTTGTCGCACCGCTTCTTTTTTTTATGTTGGGCATTTCGCTGGTATATGCTGTATCGCAATTTCTGGGCAGCATCTGGAATGCGATCATTCTGCACCATTTTCCGATTTTACGCTGCAGAAAGTGCCGCTACTGGGCCACTGTCCAGTGCCCACTGTACGGCCGCAACACACCAAGCGATTTCTGCAGCCGCGGAGAAAGGTGGGATGACTGATGGATATTCTGCTCTCAATCATTGGCAGCGCCGTTTTGGCCGTGCTGCTGTCTGTTGCTTACACCGCCGGGGTCTGTGCAGGGAAAGCCGCCACCCACATGGAAGAAGACGACGAACCTAAGATTTATATGGATCACACCCATGGTGAGGATGAACAGTAGAAAGTAGGAGGATTTGATAATGTTTATTTTAATGCTCTTCATAAAGGTCATTCTAGGGCTATTTATCATCGCTTTGATCTTGGCTTTTATCACCGCCATTTTTCTGCTAATGACTGTCGGGAAAGCAGGTAAAGCGGCTACGCAATCGTCATCGGGGGAGCCATCAGGATGATGAGCCGGAGTTGGTGAATCATCCTGACCATTATAACCGCCCCGGCCAGAAAGAGTGCATTGTCGAAATGGAGGAGAAATTCGGCCCCGCCGCCGTGCAGTATTTTTGCCTGTTGAGCCGTTACAAATACTTATATCGCTGCGGCATGAAAGACGATGCCACCCAGGACATATCTAAAGCCAACTGGTATTGCGATAAGTTTCGTGCGCTGGATGGCGATGATGAACTGCTGAACATTGTGCCCGATAACATAAAGGAGGCCATGCGCTATGAAAGTTGAACTGATTGCCTGTTCCCGCCCTCTGTCTGGCCAGTGCGGCACAGTCAAAAATCCGATGGACATCACGCCCAATCCCATGCGCATTATCGAACAGGCTGCGAGTGTGTGCTACGACAGTGAGCCGGATTTTGCCGCCTTTAAGATTGCCGAAACCTGTGCCAAAACCGGGCATCTGAGTGTGTACGAGCATAGTTATTTCACGTTCCACGTCACCGGCGTCAGCCGTGCTTGCCTTGCTCAGTTGACCCGGCATCGTCATTTCAGCTTTTCCGTGCGCAGCCAGCGCTATTGCGATGAAAGTTTCTCTGATCCCGTGTTTCCCGCGGCCACCAATAGCGATCAGGACGGCATAATCGCCGATGCCTACGACTACGCATGGGATGCCTACGACCGCTTGATTAAGGATGGCGTGGCAAAAGAGGATGCGCGGATGGTTCTGCCCAACGGCGCACCCACTGAACTGTATGCGTCTATGAACGCGCGGGCGTTGATTGAGGCTAGCCATTTGCGGCTGTGCCGTAGGGCACAGTTTGAAATCCGCTCACTGTTTATGGCGATGCAGTGCTGCGTTGCCCCCATCGCCCCCGATATTGCAAACATGATGGTTCCGCAATGTGAAACCAACCCGCAATACCAGTTTTGCACCGAGGGCGAATCCTGCGGCAAACACCCTCGCCTGCAGGACGCGCTGGCAACAGCTACACAGAAACAAAGTGAGGATGTGGGCGATGAAGCGTAAAAGCATCTATCGCGGATACATCGGCAAGGGATATTCCGATCAGTCCGAGTTCAGCCACCGATATGCCGCATGGGCGCAGAATCACCGGGGATGGGCAAAGATGAAAGCCTATAACCGCCGCATGGCAAAGCGCCGAGAAAAGCGCGACGGTAAGAAAAATATCAATGATGAAATGAGGTCTACCGAAAATGAAATGTCTGTATAAAGTCCCATTCAGCGGCTTTTTTATAGTTTCCGCCGAATCCGCCGAGGATGCAAAGTCCATGAGCAAGGATGATCCGGAAGTTATCTACTCTGAGGAATCTAACGGCGATGTCGAGACTTGCCCCGACGGTGTATCCGTTCCGATTGATGATCGGCATTACCTTTTATTGAGCCAACAGACGAGGAGGCCGATTATGCGACTGATTGACGCGGATAAAGTACCGCCCCTGTCTGACCTAAGCGGATGCGCTTATGAGGGCAGCGAGTACCAAGCATATAAAAGCGGCGCAGAGTATGGGCGCGGATTGGTGGATGATACACCAACTGTTGACCCGGAATCCCTGCGGCCTACGGCACACTGGATAAAAGAAGATAGTTTCTACAAGGATTCTACTGTCTGGCGCTGCGCTGCTTGCAAAGGAAAATTCGTTCTGCATGGTGAAACACCAGAAAATGAGAACTACCAATATTGCCCTGCCTGCAGCGCAATAATAATCAAAGATGGTCAAGGACGGTGAATTGCAATGACTAACATCCAAGAGGATTTGATTGCGTTCAATTCTCGCAACAATCCGTTTTATAACGATAGGGGCTATGCCGACCCTACCGCATATCAGGGCATTGAGGCGGCGGCAGCCAGTGAATACCGGGCGCGGTTCGATGCTATCGCCGCGCTTATCCACACGGTCAAGTATATTTGCGGGCTGGCGGGGTTCGAGGTCGTGGGCCGAATCACCCTGCGGCATAAGCAGAGCGGCGACATCTACAAGTGAGGAGGCGATTTGAGATATGGTTACACCGAACGAACAAAAAAAAGAAGATGCCGAGGTTTATCCCGTTATCGTCCTCGACCCGAACGGCAATGAGTACACAAAGGGCATCGCGGCATGGCTGACAGCCATTGCAAAACAGGATCCTAAAAACCTTGTGTGCATTGCTCGCAGCATCGACCCAGAAAAACCAGGGCAGTCCGTGTACACCCTTATGCGATGGGACACCAAAGGCGTTGAGCTTTCCAAAATTGCCGGATACCTGACGTCCGTTGCGTCTGAGCTGTTCACCCGTGAGCAACCCAACAGCGAGACTCCATTATAACGATAAAGCGAGGAAAACGGTCATGCAATTCGATAGACAAATTACCATTACCACCGGCGCATCTCGAAACGACCTCAACTGGAAACCTCAGTTGATGACCGTGGCAGAGCTGTATGACCGTCTGCGGAATCCCGTCCGTTCGACGGAAACGCTCGACGCATATATGCACCTGCCGAAACCTCAGCAGGACGCATTAAAGGATGTCGGCGGATTCGTGGGCGGCTCCCTCAACGGCGGGCGGCGCAAGGCCAATGCCGTGACCGGGCGTGACCTTGTGACGCTTGACTTTGATAATATCCCCGGCTGGGGCACTGATGAGATCGTCAGCCGTGTGGACGCCATCGGCTGCAGCTATGCGGTCTACTCCACGCGCAAGCACTGCCCCAATAAGCCCCGCCTGCGTGTCGTAATCCCTCTTGACCGTACTGCTACCCCCGATGAGTACGAGCCGCTGGCGCGGCGGCTGGCGTGGCTGATCGGCATTGATAAGGCCGACCCTACCACATTTCAGGCAAGCCGCCTCATGTACTGGCCGAGCGCCTGCGTGGATTCGGATTATGTGTTCCGTTGCAAGGATGCGCCGCTGGCATCCGTGGACTTCCTGCTGGGCACCTACGCCGACTGGCGCAACATGGCTGAATGGCCGCAGGTTCCCGGCGCGGCCCCGAATTACCAGAAGATGGCACTCAAGCAGGGCGACCCCACGGCCAAGCCTGGCATCGTGGGCGCGTTCTGCCGCGCCTATGACATCCGCACGGCGATGGACAAGTTTCTGCCTGGAATCTATACCCCGTGCATCATGGGCAGCGAGGAGCGGTACACCTATACGGGCGGCAGCACAGCGGGCGGCGCTATCATCTACGACAATGGCAAATTCCTGTACAGCCATCACGCCACCGACCCCTGCTCCATGCAGCTTGTGAACGCCTTTGACCTTGTTCGCCTGCACCTGTACGGCGATAAGGACGACAGCGCCCCCGGCAATACTCCTGTCAGCAAGCTCCCGTCCTACAAGGCGATGTGCGAAATGGCGATGCAGGATAGCGCGGTGCAGGCCATCTACAACAAAGAGCAGTTTGCACAGTTGCAGGCTGACTTCGGCGCTATCGCCCCCATCCCCGGCAACGGGCATCAGCAGACCTCCGGCGACAGTGACGGCGCCGAGCCTGTGCAGGGCGAGGTCATCGGCGATGACGGTCAGCAGACCGACCCCAACGCATGGCTGGGTTATATCCAGCGCGATGAAAACGGCAAAATCAAGCAGACCATCGACAATGTTCTGCTGATTCTCAACAATGACCCCCGCCTGTGCGGGCGGTTCATGCTGAACTCATTCAGCGGGCGCGGTGAGGTGCTGTACCCCCTGCCGTGGGACAAAGACCCCGATAAATTCAAACGGCGGGCGTGGGCTGATTCAGACATTTCGGCAATGTACTGGTACATGGAAAAAGGGTACAAGATCACCAAGCGCAACGCCATCGACGCGGGGCTGGACATCCATGCGGCTACACACGCATTTAACGAGGTTCAGGATTTCCTCAAGGGTCTGGCGTGGGATGGAGTTCCCCGGCTGGACACCCTGTTCATCGACTACCTCGGCGCGGATGATTCCCCCTATACCCGCGCTGTCACCCGCAAGGCGTTTGTCGGTGCTGTGGCCCGCGCGATGGAGCCGGGATGCAAGTTCGATAATATGCTGATTCTGTGCGGCCCGCAGGGCCTCGGCAAATCCACGCTGCTGGACAGGATGAGCAAGGGATGGTACAACGACAGCATCCGCACGTTTGAGGGCAAGGAGGCATCCGAGCTTTTGCAGGGCGTTTGGCTGGTCGAGGTGGCCGAACTTGACGCTTTCCGCAGAACTGATGTTTCCCGCATCAAGCAGTTTTTGAGCCTGCGTTATGACCGCTATCGCGCCGCTTATGGTCGTAATGTAAAGGAACTGCCCCGCTGCTGTGTCTTTTTCGGCACCTGCAACGTCAGCGATTTTCTGCAAGATACCACGGGCAACCGCCGTTTCTGGCCCGTGGATGTGGGCCAATGCGAGCTTGCGCACCGCGCATGGGATTTGACCGATGACGAAATCAATCAGATTTGGGCTGAGGCAAAGATGCGCTGGATGATGGGAGAGCCGCTGTTCCTGACCGGCGACCTGGCAGACGCGGCCCGCGCACGGCAGGAAGATCACCGCGAGGCATCCGTCCGTGAGGGTCTTATCCGTGATTTTGTGGAGCGCGATGTTCCCACGAACTGGCTTGAGTGGCCGCTGGACAAGCGCCGCGACTACTGGGCCGGGGCCTGCAAGGGGCAGGACATTCCGACGATGCCCCGTGACCGCATCTGCGCCGCCGAGGTTTGGTGCGAACTTTTCAACGGTGCCCTCCGTGACATCAAGCAGACCGACACCCGCGAAATCAACGCCGTATTGGCTAGCACCCCCGGCTGGGAGGCCAACCGGGGCATGAAGTTTGGGCCGTACAAGCAGCAGCGCGGTTATCGCAGATTCAACAGACAGACTTAATGTGCGCAAAAATCAACTGACACTTTAGGCCAAAAAGCTGACACTTCTCTATACGCCAAGTGTCAGAACCGTCAGAAGTGTCAGTTAAATATGAAAAAATTATGAACAAGCGCACTGACACAACTGACGCGCAAAACACAAGTGTCAGTTAAAGTGTCAGCCTAATTTTTAACGATGTATCGTTGCAATATATCTATAACTGACACTTCTGACACTTAAAATAAATAAAAATAAAAATAAGTAAAATAACGCGCGTGAGAGCGCATATACCCCCGTATTTACGGGTCTATACGCGCGTGCGCGTGTGTCAGTCAGGTGGACAAGCTCGGCGGCGATGCCGCGAAAAAGATGGGAGGTTATTAGGATGCCAGAATTGGAAAATGTCATCGAACGCAAGCTGCGTGACGGTGTGAAGAAATTGGGCGGCGGGGCGCAATGCCTGAAATTTGAAAGCCCTGGCACGTCCGGGGTACCCGACAGAATGATTCTGCTGCCGGGTGGTCATACCGTGTTCGTTGAGTTGAAACAGGTGGGCAAGCGGGAGCGGATGCGGCAGACGTATGTACAGAGCCAGATGCGGCGGCTGGGCTTTACCGTGTTCAGCACGGTATCGACCCCGGAGCAGGTGCAGACGATTCTCAGCCATTGCGAGGAGGTCATACGGCATGGCGACAGAGTGTAAAGAGTTCCACCCCTACCCCTATCAGCAGTTTTGCATCCAGCACATCATCGATCACCCCGTCGCCGGCCTTTTCGTGGACATGGGCATGGGAAAAACCGTGATGACGCTGACCGCATTTAACTATCTCAAGTATTATGCGTGGCAAATTCAACGCTGTCTCGTCATTGCGCCAAAGAAAGTTGCCGAGGCAACATGGCGCACCGAAATTTCAGGGTGGCAGCATTTGCGGCATCTGCGCTGCTCCGAGGTGCTGGGAACAGCTACACAACGCCGCGCCGCGATGGCTGTTGATGCCGATGTCTACGTGACGAATCGGGACAATGTGCAATGGCTCGTCAAAGAGTACGGCAAGGCGTGGCCGTTCGATATGGTCGTGCTGGATGAATCATCGAGTTTCAAAAACCATCAGGCCAAGCGGTTTAAGGCACTCCGGGCAATGCGGCCCAAAATCAAGCGCATCGTGGAGTTGACAGGCACCCCATCGCCGCACGGCCTCATGGACTTGTGGGCGCAGGTCTACTTGCTGGACGGTGGGCAGCGGCTGGGCCGCACGATCTCCGTTTACCGCGATATGTACTTTGAGCCGGACAAGCGCAGCAGGTCGCAGATATTTACTTACAAGGCCCGCCGGGGCGCGGCAGATGCCATCTACGCCGCTATCAGCGATATTTGCATCAGCCTGTCCAGTGACGACTATCTGACCCTCCCTGACCGCATCTATGACGAGATTCCCGTCAAGCTGGACGGCCCTGCCGCCGCCGCGTATAAGCGATTGGAGCGGGATGCCCTGCTGCAAGTGGACGAATCGACCATCACGGCAGGCACGGCGGGAGTGCTGGCGGGCAAGCTGTTACAGCTCTGCAATGGGGCTGTGTACGATGAGGAGGGCAAGGTTATCCCCGTCCATGACTGCAAGCTGGCCGCGCTGGTGGAGCTGATCGAGGGTCTGCACGGTCAGCACGCTTTGCTGTTCTACTGGTTTCAACACGACCTCGCCCGCATCCTCGCCGCCCTTGATCCGCTGGGCTTGCGGGTGCGCGTGTACAGTGGCCCGGACGACGAACGGGCCTGGAACGCGGGCGAGGTGGACATTCTGCTGGCGCATCCCGTGTCCTGCTGCTACGGCCTGAATCTGCAACACGGTGGGCATCACATCATCTGGTTTGGGCTGACATATTCGGCGGAGGTTTACTTGCAGGCAAACAAGCGGCTACACCGACAGGGACAGACGCATCCTGTCATCATCCATTCGCTGGTCGTGCAGGGCGGGCAGGATGAAGATGCCATCGCAACGGTCATGGGCCGTGTCACCGAACAAAATCATCTGCTGGAATCCCTAAAAGCAAAAATCATCACAGCAAAGGAGGCTGTCTGACTATGACGATGAAAGAATTATCGCAACTCCACTGGCTGAATGTGGAGATTGACCGTGATAAACAGCGACTGGCAGAGCTTGAGGCCCGCGCCGCATCCCCCGGTGGGCCGAATATGTCCGGGATGCCCGGTGGCGGTGGTGCGGGGTCGAGCGTTGAAAGCGCGGCCCTTGAAATCGTCGAATTAAAGGCCAGTATCGAGGCAAAGATCATCCGCTGTGCCACAGAACGGGCGCGGCTCATTGGCTATATTGATGCGGTGCCCGACAGCCGTATGCGTGAGATTATGTACTTGCGTTTCGTGGACGGTCTGCCGTGGGCGCAGGTGGGCGCGAGTATGGGGTACACGGGCGACGGTGTGCGCAAGGCTTGCAAGCGCTATATTGACGAGAGCGCGGCCTAAAATCACGAAAACAGCGGACAAAAGCGGATTTTTTGAGAAACTGTCCGTTTTTGTCCGCTGTGTCGGTTGTATTCTAATCGCTATTATTATAATATTACATTGCGGGTTTAGGGCGAGGGAGTTCTGGGTACTCCCTCGCTCGTGTTTTCCCCGCTGTCACCTCCATGCGCCGCCACGTGAATAAGCGCGGCGGCGTTCATGTTTGTGCCGAGGTGGCAAAAGTCCTATACGCTGGGTGCGCCTCTCACGCCCGGCGCTGTGCAGGTCCTTGACCCCTGCACTAAATTTTACCCCGGTAACCTACGGGGCCGGGGCATTTTACCGCATAGCTGCTCAATCGGCAATTAGAGCGAAAAGGGCGCTGTGTTATCTCCCTATAGCACGGCAAGGGTGCAAGACCCTTATGCGGCCCCATTAGGCCATTGCCGCCGTCCGGCCATTACGGCGGCACAAGTGATCTGCACCTTCCCAGTGATGGTAAATTGCGGCTTGTGACCTCATTCACGCAGTTCCACCGCTGGCGATCTCGATCAGTGGCCTATAATATCGCACAGTAGGGCATTGGCAGCCCGGCAGGCCTATGAGCCTGCAGGCAGCTGGTTCGATTCCAGCCTGTGCAACCATGCGAGGCTTGAGGGCATTTCATCCTCGCGGCGCGTCCACGGCAAACGGGCTTTTTACTCCCTCCCCGTATGACGCGCCTGATTTTGGCTATTATCGCGGTTCGCTGCGAGGGCCGATGACGGTACTGCCGTCGTTGACCTGTTTCTATGTTACGCGCCACAGTGTCACAACTGCGGCGCATTTTTATTGCTTTCCCGGAGGTCTATGGTGTACCGCACAGAGCGCAATTATGAAAATCTCAATAAGGGCATTTTCCCCGGCGCTGGGCGGTATGACATCCCCATCCTGCGGCCCGAATTGACTACGGCTGAAAATTGGATAAGTTTCAACTACGCCAAAGGGTGCGATGAGCCATCAGAGCATGGCGTTCACTTTTTCGTGGATGATTACCAGTTCAACCGCATCTGGGCACATCCCGACAACTATCTCGGCATGATGGCGCGGTTCGATACCGTCTGCACCCCCGATTTCAGCACATATACAGATTTTCCCCGCATCATCCAGATTTACAACCACTACCGCAAACACTGGTTGGGTGCCTATTGGCAGGCCCACGGCATCAAGGTTATTCCGACAATCTCATGGAGTACACCGGACAGCTTTGCATGGTGCTTTGATGGTGAGCCGATAGGCGGCGCGGTGGCCGTGTCGAGCGTCGGCACACAGGCAAGCCTCGAATCGGCAGACCTGTTCATGGCCGGGTACAATGAGATGCTGCGGCGCTTACAGCCCGCGCAGATCATCTTCTACGGCAAGGTGCCCGCCGGGTGCGAGGGAAACATTTTTCACGTTACAGCGTTTCAAGAAAAACTCAAGGCGCGAATTCGCGCCGGAAAGGACGATACCGATGGGCGGTAGAGGAAGTAACAGCGGTTTGGCATCCAGCGGTTCGATGACCCCGCAACCTCAGATTAACCCGGCACCGCAGGCAATGCCCGCTCCCGCCGCGGCAGTTCAGAACGCTCCACCCTCGACGGCTCCGCAAGCAATGGGTGGTGGGTCGTTGCTGAGCGGTGGCCAGATCAGTTACACACCGCTGAATCAGAAAGATGAGGCCGATCTCGGTAAGGTCTGGAACGGTTACGACATCAATACCAAGCTCGCTATTAACCAGTACATCCGTCAAGACCAAACCAATACCGGCTACGGTGTGGGTCAGAACCTTAACCATAAGCTGGAAAATGGGCAGGCGCTTAACGCAAACGAGCAGTACATGGTGAACATGATGGATGCGGCCATGCACCCGCTCGGTAAAAATACCACGCTTATCCGTGCTGCGCATCAGGACTTTTTGGAGGCGCTGGGTGTTAAAAATTATCAGCGCATGACCGATGCTCAGCTCAATGCCGCCGTGCAGGGTGTTGAGTATACCGAGAAAAAGTTTGTTTCTACGGCCTATGATGCCAAAAAGAATCCCTTTATCGGCGGTTCTCAGTCTGGTGGTCGTGAGGTGTTCATCAACATTTCGACCCCGGCAAGCACCAACTGCATTATGGGCAATTTGAAGCAGGCTGAAATTATTCTCTCCCGCGATACTAAGTACCGTGTCAAAGGTGCCCATTTTGATGGCACCTTTGCAAATCCGCGCGTTGGTGGTACACTGCCGCGCGTAATCGTGGATGTCGAGATTTACGAGTAAGGAGGCTTGAAATGGCAAGCAAGCAGAAAAAGAGCACTGAATCCGGTAGCCGTTTTATGGCAACGGGTAAAAGCGTGACGATCATCAAAAAGCCCGCCAAGAAGGCCTCGGCCAAGAAAGGCGGTAAATAATATGGGCGGCAGAGGAAGTAACAGTGGCTTGAGCGCGTCATCGCTCGGCGGGTCTGGCGGTGGTGCCAATTTGCCTCCGTTAGTAGTACCGCTAGCGAGTGTTCAGCCTCAGCAGTCGCCCGTGGCCCTGCAGAATCAGCCCGCGCCGCCTACTCCGGCCAGCCTTGCGCCTAATGCTCCCCCGATGGGTGTTACACTTTCGGATGTTCAGCAAATGGATGATACGAGTATGCACGATTTCTTGATTAACGTACAAAGCGTCGATATGCCGCAGTTCCTATGTGATTCGCATTTGCAGCGCATGATTTACGGTTTAGGCATGAATGATAAACCGCAGATTGTTTCTGATAAGCAGCTCAATGCGATGGTTAAACAGGGCGCCGTTCCCATTTATCGTACTGTCAATGACAGTGACGATGCTGTTCAGGGAATTTCGATGACATCTGACGATATTTGTGATATGATGACAGATGGTAGTCTGAGTTATGTGGGCCGTGGCGTCCACGGTGATGGCCTGTATTTCTCCGACAGTAAGCGCGGTTCTAAGCTCTACGGAAACCCCGGCCAGAATCCTAAGACCTTGCGGGCTGTTTTGAATCCGGCCAAGGCCCGCGCGATCAGTGAATCCAGTTTGCAGAGCGCCTATGATGCTTTTGTTAAAAAGCCATCCTCGCACGCGCCGCGCGTTGGGGTTTGCCAAAGCGCACAGCACAAGCGACAGTATGAGTCAGTTTGCGCTGCTTATGGGCTATAATGTCATTACTACCAAAGTCGGCTACAACGAAACATATTACACGGTCATTGATCGTAGCGCCCTTATTATGTCGAAAACCCGCGTATAAGCGGTATTTTAGGAGGTACGCATAATGTCCAATATTGATGAAAAGCTGTCTAAGATGACCCGTGCGCAGGCAAACGCCCTTGCAGATCATCTCAACGCGGGTTATAACAAACCCGCGTACAAGCCTACCGCCAAGATCAAAAAGAAAACCACCGCCCCGAAAAAGGCCACGGCTAAGAAGCCCGCCGCCAAAAAGGGCAAGTAACTGAATATTTCCTTTAGCACTCGACGCTGAAATGCGCCGGGTGCCTTTTTTTATTTTTACCGATAGGAGGTGGCAGCAGATGCCCGAAAATACCGAGGCTGTGCCGGAGATCAGCGCAAGCCCCGCGCCGCAAGACGCGAAGCCCGCCGACACCGGCGAGAAAAAGCAGAAAAAGCCTCGCAATACATCCGGGATGAAACCGCCACTGAATCAACTGCCCCCGGAGGAGGCGTTCGCCATCCGCTCTAAGGGCGGCAAGGCGGCGGCAAAAAAGCGCCGGGAGGAGAAGCTGGTAAAGGATGCCCTGCTGAACCTGCTGACGAAACCTCAGCACAAGAAAAAGGGCGGCAAGGCCCACTACAAGGCCAGCGCCGAGTTGACGAGCTATGATGACGCGTTCTCTGAGAATACGACCCTCATGGTGCAGATGCTCATTCCCCTTATCCAATCTGCCATCAACGGCAATATCGAATCCCTGTTCGCCATTCTGCGCGTTCTGGGGCAGGAGCCGGGCACCCCCGGCCAGTTTGGTGTTGACGAGTTTACCCCGCCAGAGCCGCCCACAGAGGGCGCAGGCGGCCCCGGCAAGTCCGCGTCTGCCAACGATCCTAATGCGGTGCGCATCCACCTGATACGCGGCGAGAAGCCCGCCCCCATGGCTGAGGGCGATGCCCCAGCAGCAGAGCAGGCCGGTGCCGATCAGGCAGGCACGGCTACACCCACCAGCACCCCTGCCGATGGGGAGGCGGTGCCCAATGCCTGATGTCTATATCGAAGATGTCATCGCCCCCAACTATGACAAGCTGCTGGATGATGTTCTCGATCATCGGCACTCGCAGTACATCCTCAAGGGCGGGCGTGGTTCGCTGAAATCCTCTTTCATCGGCTTTGTTATCCCGATGATTATGGTTCAGCCGGGAAACGAGGCTTGCAACGCCGTTATTTTCCGTAAGACCGCCAACACCCTGCGAGATTCGGTCTACGGCCAGATGGTGTTTGCCCTTGATAAACTGGGCCTTGACAGCGAATTTGTCTGTCATGTCTCCCCCATGAGCATCACCCGGAAAAGCACCGGGCAGACGATTCTTTTTCGCGGCCTTGACGACCCGATGAAGCTGAAATCGTTGAAATTTCCCAAAGGGTACTGCGCCATCACATGGTTTGAAGAAGCTGACACATTCGATGGCATGAAAGAAATCCGAAATGTGTTGCAGTCAACCAACCGTGGCGGCTCTCGGTTCTGGAATTTTCTGTCGTTCAACCCGCCCATCACCCTGAACAACTTTATGAATCAGGAGGCGCTCGTACAGCGTCCTGATCGGCTGGTACATTCCAGCACCTATCTGACCGTGCCGCCTGAATGGCTCGGTCAGATGTTCTTTGATGACGCGGAACTGCTGCGGCAGACCAATCCCCGCGCCTATGAGCATGAGTATCTGGGCATCCCCACGGGCACGGGCGGCGAGGTGTTCAACAACCTTGAGCTGCGCGAAATCACCGATGCCGAGATTGCGTCGTTTGATTATATCTACGAGGGCATCGACTGGGGCTGGTATCCCGACCCCAACCATTGGAGCAAGATGTGCTACCGCCCATCGAAAATGACGCTCTATATTTTCGACGAACTGCGTTGCAACAAAACCCCGAATGAGGTTTTCTGGCAGCGCTTGCAGAAAGAAAAGAGCGTCACATCGCAAGACCTCATTATTGCAGATAGTGCCGAGCCGAAATCTATTGCGGACTTGAAAGCCTACGGCGCATCCATCCGGCCCACCGAAAAGGGGCCGGATTCCGTGCGGTACAGCATGAAATGGCTGCAATCGCTCGTGAAAATCGTTGTTGACCCGAACCGCTGCCCGGAGACAGCGCGAGAGTTTGCCGAGTATGAGTACGAGCGCACCAAAGACGATGAACTGACCGGGCAATACCCTGATAAGGATAACCACAGCATTGATAGTGTGCGATACGCGCTCAATCCAATCTGGAAACGACGCGGCCTGTGAGGTACAGCCCATGTCTATTTTTTCAAATATCTATACCATGATAAGGCAGGTGTTAGGCAGAGTGATTCCGTATCAGAATATCCAGCAGGTGGAGAACATCGACACACCGCTGTCGCAGGAGATGCAGATTGCCCTCGAAGCATGGCACCGAGCCTATCTGGACAGACCCATCTACAAAAATGAGCAGGTCAAAACCCTCAACATTCCCGCGTTCATCGCATCCGAGATTTCCCGACAGGTCACACTTGAATTTAAGTGGAGCATTACGGCGGGCAAGGACGACAGCACCGGCGAGGACATCACCAACCCGCGCTCGGAGTTTCTAAGCAAAGAGTTTGAAAAACTGGCTACACAGCTGCGGAGCAAGACCGAGATCGGATGCGCGGCGGGTGGTATGACGATAAAGCCGTATGTCCGTGACGGGCATATCTATTTCGACTATACCCCCCGACTGGGATTTATACCCCATCGCTTTCGGCGATGACAGCGACCTGTCCGATGTCGTTTTCCGTGATATGTTCTCGGAGGGCAAGACCTACTATTCCCGCCTTGAGCGGCACACCGTCGAGGGCGATAGAATCAAAATCACGCAGCGGGCCTTTAAGTCCAGTTCCCGCGATGCTCTCGGCAAGGAAATCCCCTTGACGGAAGTACCGCAGTGGAAAGACCTCAAGCCCGTGGTCTACGTCAACAACGTAGACGGGCAGCTTTTTGGCTGGTTCCGCGTGGCATCAGCAAATACCGTTGACCCGATCTCTCCTATGGGCGTGGCCGTGTTCGCTAAGAGCATGGACACCATCAAGGAGGCTGACACACAGTACAGCCGCCTGCTGTGGGAGTTTGAGGGCGGCGAAATGGCTATCGACGTTGACCCGATGGCCTTGCGGCCCATTGACGGCGTTATGCGTAACGGCGCAAAGGCTATGGAAACTCCCAAGCTGAACGAGCGCCTGTTCCGCGCGGTCGATCTGGGCACTGATGAAACATATCATGTTTTCGCCCCGACCCTGCGCGATAGCTCCCTTGTGGCCGGTCTGAACCAAATCTTGATGAAGATTGAAGATCAGTCTGGGCTGGCCCGTGGCACCCTCTCCGATGCCAACACAGAGGCCCGCACGGCCACTGAGCTGACTATCCTGCGTAATCGTACCTATACCACCATTGCCGACAACCAGCAGGCCCTTGAGCGGGCACTGCGAGAAGTCGTGCGGGCGATGGATAAGTACGCTGACCTGTACAACCTCGCCCCTGCTGGCGAATATGAGGTGTCGTTCGATTGGGATGATTCCGTCATCGCCGACACCGAAACCCAGTTGCAGCAGCGGATCCTCATGCTCAACAACGGCATGATGAGCAAAATCGAGATGCGTATGTGGTTCTTTGGTGAAACCCGCGCACAAGCCGAAAAAGCCTTGCAGGAAGTCCAGCAGGAAAAGGTCAGCGAGATGCAGGCCGCAATGGCTATCCAGCAGCCCAATCCCGATCAGAGCGATGTCACCGTTCCCCCGGATGATGGCGGCGGCGCCGATCAGGACGGGAGCAACCCGGCTACACCGTTTGGGAGTGGCCCTGGCGAGGAGTGATGACCTGTGCTGACCCAGAAAGAGCTTGAGGCCGCTGTCCGCAAGATGATTGCGAATCTGGATGAAGTCAACCTGTATTTCATCCAGAAAATAGCGACCCAGATAAAGAAAATCGGCGAGATGAATCCTACCAGCATACACCGTTACGCGATCATGTTGGAAATGGGTGCAGATGTCGCCGATATTTCCGGCAAGCTCAAGCCGCAACCCGGCTGACACAACAGCTTATGGCTGTTGTGTACAACACCGCCTTGCAGGATAAATTCACCGACCCGCGATTCAAAGCCGCGCTGGCGGCGCATCCGCTGCCCCGTGAGGAGAATCAGCGGCTCATACAGTACACGCGCAACATCGCCGCGCAGACCTCCGGGGCGCTGCAAAACCTGTCCAACACTACGGCCATATCCGTGCCCTACCAACAGGCCATTGATAAGGCCATTTTGAGCGTGTCCACCGGCATGACCGACTACAAATCGGCTATGCGGCAGACCATAAAGGACATCGGATGGGCCGGGATGCAAGTGCAGTATGCAAGCGGCTATCACCGCCGCCTTGATACCGCCGCCCGTCAGAACATTATTGACGGGGCCTGCCAAATAGCCCAGCACAGCGCCGACGAAATCGGCAAGGTGCTGGGCTATGATGCCGTGGAGCTGTCCGCGCATCTCAACAGCGCCCCCGACCATGAGCTGGTGCAGGGCCACGTTTTCCTGCTGGCCGAATACGCCAAAATGCAGGCGGGCATGGCCTGCGTGGATGTGGACGGCCATCACTTTGCGGGATTCAAGCGCCCTATCGGCGAGTGGAACTGCGGGCACTTTGCCGCGCCGTTCAGCACCGAATATTCGGTGCGCAAATACTCCGACCATCAACTGGCAGCATGGATAACGTCAAACCATGCAGGCGTGAATATCGGCAACAAAGAGGGTCTGACCCTCTATCAATGTTCGCAGATGATGCGCAAAATTGAAACCGATACCCGCCGCTGGAAAGATGTCGCCATTGCGGCAAGGGCCGCAGACGATGATGACCTGCGCCGTGAGGCACAGCAACACATCAATGCTTTAAGCGCCCGATATAATCTCATCGCCAATCAATCCGGGCTGTCACAGCGCCGTGACCGTATGGCGGTGGATGGCTTTAAGGCCATAAAAGTAAGCGCCTGAAACGGCGCTTTTTCTGTGTTATCACGCCATTTTGGCTTGATATATAATACTCGGCATTGCAGAGACATAAATGCGATGGCGCGACGTGCGCGGAGTGGCCGCGCGATTATAAGCTAAATCAATCGCGGCGAAAGGACAATCTTATGGAATTGCTCAAAAATCTGTTTTCTGAGGGCGAGGCGCTGACCTACGACCAGCTGACCGAAAAGATCAACGCAGCAGGCATGAAACTTGCCAACATCGCGGATGGTTCCTACGTCAGCCGCGATAAGATGGATTCTAAGGTTAAGGGCTTGCAGGGCCAGATTACCGACTTGCAGGCGCAGGTCAAGCAGCGTGATACCGACATGGCCGACTTGCAGACCAAGCTGACCGCTGCGCAAACCGACGCCGACAAGCTGGCATCTGTTCAGTCTGATCTTGCCGCCCTGCGCAAGCAGCGCGAGGATGATGGCAAGGCATGGGCGCAGAAAATCGCCGCGCAGGCGTATGAATTTGCTGTCCGCGAAAAGGCGGGCGAGGTCAAATTCAGCTCTAACGCTGCGAAAAAGCAGTTTATTGCGGATGCCATCGCCAAGCAGTTTAAGCAGGACGAGAACGGCAAGATGCAGGGCTATGACGAGTTTTTGACCCAGTACAAGGCCGATGACCCCGGTAGCTTTGTCTCCGATGACCCGGCCCCCGCTCCTGCACCGAAGCCTAACGCTCCGTCTATCACGGTTCCCGCAAAGCCCGACGGAAATGCGCACAAAATGAGCTTGTCCGAACAGATGGCGGCAGCAAATGCCGATCCTAACTTCGTGCCCGATTTCAGCTAATCGGGCTACACCAACTGAAACCTAAAAAATCAATAGGAGGCATCCCCACATGGCAATCTTTGATTCCAAAAACTTCAATGGTAACGTGTTCAAGCAGTATGTTGACCGCGTTCCCAACCTGAACCGCAACGAGCTGATTAAGTCCCGCGCCATCAAAAAGCGTCAGGACATCGCGCAGTCCATGAGCGATCAGGTCGGTGGCAACTACGTCACCATCCCCCTGCGCGGCATCATCAGCGGCACCGTTCCTCAGAACTACGACGGTTCTACCAACATCACCGCAACCAACACCAAGACTTTCTCCCACTCCCGCGTTGTCGTGGGCCGCGCACAGGCATGGACTGAGCGTGACTTCTCCTATGACATCACCGGTGGTGAGGATTTCCTCGCCGATGTCGCCGCGCAGATTGGCGAATACTGGGATGAAGTCGATCAGGCCACCATCATCAAGATTCTGACTGGTGTTTTCGCCATGAAAGATGCTGAGGGCGTGAAGTTCGTCCGTGAACACACCTACGATGTCACCGGCAAGACCAACTCCGAGGGCGCTCTGGGCCTGATGGATGGCACCTCCCTGAACACCGCCATGCAGCGTGCTTGCGGCGATAACAAGGGCGCTTTCAGCCTTGCCATCATGCACTCCGCTGTTGCTACCGGCCTTGAGAACCTCAAGCTGTTGGCGTACATGAAGTACACCGACAAGGACGGTATCGAGCGCGAGCTGCATATCGGCACCCTGAATGGCCGCACTGTTCTGGTCGATGACTCCATGCCCGCCGTGGAAACCGTCACCACCCCGGAGGTGCAGGGCGTTTACACCATCACCGTCAGCACTGCTGGCACCGATGGCAACACCATCACCGTGGACGGCCAGACCTATACCTTTGCCGCATCCACCTCCACCGCCAATAAGACCCTCAAGACCGGCGATGCTGCTACCGAGGCTCAGGCGCTGAAAACCGTGCTGTCTGCTCAGTATGAGGGCAAGTTCATCGTCACCGTTTCCGGCGCTGTCGTTACCCTCAAGCAGATTTTCGGCGGCGAGGGCAAGCTGCCTGTCGTGACCGTTTCCGGCGCTGTCAAGGCCGTTGCTGCCCAGACCACCGCAGGCGTGGCTAAGGTATCTCAGACCCGTTACACTACCTACGTTCTGGGCGACGGCGCTATCGAGTACACCGACTGCGGCGCTAAGGTGCCCTACGAGATGGATCGTGATCCTCACACCAACGGCGGCGAGGACACCCTCTATGGCCGTCAGCGCAAGTGCTTTGCCCCCTACGGCATCAACTTCACCAAGGCCAAGATGAAGAGCTTGTCTCCCACCGATGACGAGCTGGAGAACGGCGAAAACTGGGAACTGGTGAACTCCAACGAGGCCGAGGGCAAGCAGTACATTGCCCGCAAGGCTATCCCCATCGCCCGCATCCTCTCTCTGGCCTGATTTCGGATTGCTGAGGGGGTTACGCATGGCGCACGATATGTATCTCACCTATGAGGAGTATTTGGCCCTGGGCGGCGCCATTGATGCCGCTGCGTGGCCTCCGCTGGAATGTGCCTGTAGAAAGCGCATTGATCGCATAACGGATTGCCGTGTCCAGAACATGGCTGAGGTTCCGAAGGCGGTCAAGCTCTGCATTTTTGCGCTGGCACAGATGGAGAGTGCCGTCGGCTCCGTGGCACAGGTTATATCGCCCACGGTTACATCGTTCAGTACGGATGGCTACACTGAAAACCACGGGAATGTGCCGAACGCCGAGAAGGCAGCCAAGCAGATGAACGCCATTGCGGCGGATATGCTGTACGGTGAGCTGGACGATTACGGCGTTCCCCTGCTGTATAGAGGAGTAACGTAAAATGCAGCTTTGCAATGACACCATCACCCTATACAACCGGCGATTCGACCCGGATGAGGATTGCGATGTTTATGAGCGCACCGTCATTCGGGGCGTTCACTGGTTCAACTCTGAGGCAACCACCGTTGACAGCACTGGGCTGAAAGCTGCAAACAAGGTCACAATCCGCATCCCCACGGATGCGGATTTCGGCGGCAAGGTGTATCTGCCCCCTAAGCAGTATGCCGTCACCAATGACCAAGCATCCGCTTTCACACTGGCCGCTGGCGATCTCGTGGTTTTGGGCATCGGCGCAGAGGATCTGCGCCCCGCCGCCATCCATGACACCTACTCCGAGGCTGCAACCATCCTGCAGGTCACAGACAACCGCCGTGCTCCACGAGGGCGGCATTGGAAAGTGATAGGTTCATAATGCAATTATCTGTTAATGCACAATTTGATTTTGACGGCATCAGTGCTATTTTGGATCGTCACGGCTTTGGCAATCATGGCATTGTGCAAAAGACTATCGACAACGCCGTGATACGTTGGTGTATGGATTATACACCGGCTGACACATTTATGCTGGCAAAGAGCCCATACGCGGCATCTGACATCGGTTCTGGTATTATCGTTTATCCCGGCCCTTATGCGCATTATATGTATATGGGTGAGGTCTACGGTCCTAACATCCCAGTTTTTGACGATAACAGCGGCACTCCTACGCGGTTTTTTTCGCGTCCCGGCGAAAAGAAAAAGCCCACAGGCCGGGCCATCCAGTATAAAACTGATAAGAATGCTCTGGCTGGGCCATTTTGGGCAGAACGAATGAAAGCAGACCACATTGACGACATCATAAAGGAGGCCAAAAATGTCACAGGTATCAAATAGTATCGATAGCTTGCGGCAGTGGTTTCGTCAATGCCCGCTCTTGTCGAAAAGTAATCGCTTTGGCGCCGACTATCTGGGCGAGAACCCTACCGAGTATGCCATCTATGCATCGCCATCTACGCTGAAATACCGGGAAAATATTCTGGGCGAAAGTGTTTTAGAGGATAAGCAGACGCAAAACTACATTTTTGCCACGCGCGAAAATTATGGTTCTGATGTCAAACAGAATTCTAACAATCTCGCCTTTTTCACGGGGCTTATTGCCTGGATGATCGAACAGAACAATGCCCGAAACTTCCCCCACATGGAGGAGGGTCGGGTTACTGCCATCGTACCGACGCTGACCGCCTATCCGGCACAGGTCGGTTCGGACAGCGCAAAATATCAGATTCAGATACAAATTACATATAGGAGAAACTGATAAACATGAAAATTGAACGCAAATATATGGCGCATTTCCTCAACGCCACCTTTGGCGGCGATACGGGCACCGCTAGCTACGTCCGCCTAGGCAAAGACTTGGAGGAATACAGTCCCGAGCTCTCTGCTAACGTGGAAAAGAAGCAGAATATTCTGGGCCAGACCTCCGTCACCATTGACAGCTACCAGAAACAGGGCGAGGTCAGCCCTTACTACGCCGAGAAGGGTGACGCCCTGTTTGAAAAGCTGCAGGCCATTATTGACGGCGATTTGGTTCTGGACAATCTGAAAACTGACATCGTAGAGGTCAAACTTTGGGAGAACGGGACAGCCGACGCATTCCCTGCCGTAAAAGAGGAGTGCTACATTGAGGTGTCCAGTTACGGTGGCGACACTACCGGCTACCAGATTCCGTTCAATGTACACTACACCGGTATCAAAACCAAGGGTACGTTTAACCCCACCACTAAAGCATTCACTGCATCGGAATAACACATCATAACATAATGGAGGTACATTATGAAGCTGACATTGGATCGTGGATTGAAAATTTATGAGGTCGAAGATATTGACGGCACGCCGCTTGGCACCATCAAAATCAATCCTGCTGACTTGGGCATTGTAGGCCGCTTGGCACAGACCCGCGATAACCTCGCCGCCATGGCCGAAAAAATCAATGACAACATCGATCCCAAAATGCTGAACGAGATTGATGCAAACGTCAAGGCTGAAATCAACAACATTTTCAACAGTGATGTTGCACCGATCTTTTTCGGTAGTGTTTCAGCGTTGGCGCTGTGCGATGATGGCACTATGGTGTTTGAAAAAGTCCTTAACGCCATTGCTCCCATCATTGAAGATGCTGTGGGCGATGCCATGAAGGCCAGCCAGAAACGGATGGAAAAGTACACTGCCACCTATAGCAATACCGATAAGGGCCTTGCCCCTGGCCAACAGGCATGAGTGCTTGGGAATTACCCACTACCGTAGAAGTCGCCGGGCAGAAATTTGCAATACGATCAGATTTTCGCGCCGTACTAGACGCTTTGGCGGCCTTGGCTGACCCCGAGCTAACTCAGCAAGAGCAATACATGGCCTGTTTGCAAATCCTTTACCCGCGCTGGCGGGATCTGCCTGACCTTAATGACGCATTGCAGGCAGCTTTTATCTTTATCAATAATGGTAAAGACGAGGAATCCCGCAGCCCGTTGCCCCGCCTGGTAGATTGGGGGCAAGATGCTCCCATCATCGCACCTGCCGTGGATAAGGTACTGGGGTACAGCTGCCGCCGGTGCAACTACCTACACTGGTGGGAGTTTCTAGGTGCCTTTTACGGTATTGGCGATGGGCTGTTTGCGCAGGTGGTCAACATCCGCAGTAAGCAGGCCAAGGGCAAAAAGCTGGAAAAATCCGAATTGGAGTTTGCCAGAGAAAATGCCCGCCTTATCAAGATTCGTGCTCCTGAAAGCGCCGAAGATAAGGCAGAAAAAGAACGACTACTGGAAATGCTAGGGTCGTAAAAGTCATTTGAAACCCAATTTAGATGAAATATCCCACACGATAGCAGTTTAGCCACTGCAAAGCCCTATCCGTTTTCGGATAGGGCTTTCTTATGCCTAATAGGAGGTGGAACCTTGGCAGACGGCTCTATTATCATTGATGCCCGCCTCAATAAGAAAGGCGCAGAATCCGATCTGAAAGCATTGCAGGCCAAGGCCAAAAGCACTGCGCAGCAAATTGCAGCAGTAGATAAACAATTAGGCGGTGCTCAAACAAAACGGAATACGCTGGCTGACAGCCTTGAAAGCGCTCGCCAAAAAGCGCGCGAAACTGCCGATGCCCTAAGCGATGTAAACCGTCAGATCGATGCCGCTGAACAAGCGCACCTGCAAAACATCAAAAATGAATACCCCAGTATGAGTGATACAGGGGTACAGAAGGTTTTGAATTCCCGTATGCAGGGCGAAACCAAGCTAATGGAACAGCAATCCAAACTTCTCGCCTTGTCGAGCAAGCAAGAATCCGTTCTGAATGAAACCGTTTCCGCTTATCAAGATCAGGACAGCGCTGTCCAAGCGTTGCAGCAACGGCATGATACCTTAACCGATCAGCTGGCGCAAGAAAATCAGGCCGTTGAGCGGCAGCAAGACTTGATTCAGCATCTTTCAGGCGATAAATCCGTGCAAGACTACTTCGACAAGCAAGTTAATGCCATCGAAGCAGCATTTGCTAAAGTCGAATCTCGCATAAATAAGACCTACGGATCTACAGAGGAAACCGCTACACAACATGCAGAGCGCATTGTAGCAGAAACCAAAAAGGCTCTCGCATCGCAAAACCAAGCCACAACAAAGCAGCCTGTAATTGCATCGCAAGGTAGCGATGACTCTAAAGATGATTCTAAAGCTGACCGAATTCGGGCGATTGCCGAAGAAGTCAGCAAGCTCACTAAGGATCTGACCCATGCCGCATTAAGCAGTAAGGTATTGAAAAATGCACTGCGCATGGCAGGAGGCATCGGGCAGAAAGCCTTTGCCTGGGTGGGCAGCAAGCTGAAAGCTGTCCAAAACCGATTGGCCCAAGCATCTCAAAGCGTCGCTCAATTCCGTAATCGGATCGCACGGCTCGTATCTGGTGCGTTGGTATTCAATGTGTTGTCATCTGGATTGCGCACACTGACAAACTGTATGGGCACCGCCCTGCTTTCCAGTGCATCCCTGCTGCAGGCCCTAGGCAACCTGCAAGGCGCCGCGTCTACCGCTGCCGCACCGTTGATTCAAGTCCTGACCCCTGCCCTGACCGCGCTGGCCAACGCGGCGGCCACTGTATTTGCCTACCTTGCAAAGCTGGTGGCGTTCCTGACCGGCAAAACGGTGTCATCCGCCAAGGCCGCAGCTAAGGGCATGAGCGGAACATCCAAGGCGGCGAAAGATGCCGCCAAGAGCCTGGCCGGTTTTGACGAAATCGAACGGCTGGACAAGAAGGACAGCTCTTCCGGTGGTTCGGGTGCCAGCGGTATCACCCCCAACTATGACTTTGATACGCTGGATTCGTTTCTGGATTCTGTGCTGGCCGCCATCGAGGCAGGCGAATGGAACCGGGTCGGGCAGCTCATTGCCCAAAAGCTCAACGAAGCGCTGGCCGCTATCCCCTGGCCGGATATCCAGGATAAAGCCCAGACCTGGGCCACAAACATTGCGGATACCCTCAACGGCTTTATCGCCCGGCTGGATTGGCGGCTGGTTGGCTCCACCATTGCACAGGGGCTGAACACTGCCCTACTGTTTGTGGATACCTTTATGCAAGAGTTTCAATGGGAAACATTGGGCAACGGTCTCGGCAATGGGCTAGAGCAGTGTGTGGCAGAGGTTGATTGGGTAGCTCTTGGCCGCGTACTAACTGATGGTATGCGGGCTGCCATTTTAACACTGTACGGATTCGTGCAGGCCTACACCGGATGGACTGAGCTCGGTAGTTCCATTGCTACCTGCATCAATTCGGCCATTTCCAATATTCCCTGGCAGGAGGCCGGAGCCGGCACGAATGGCGTTGTGTTAGGCTTGCTTGCCGCACTGATTGCCGCCGTGGAGGGCTCCGATTGGACTACTCTGGGCCAGAGCATCGTAACAATGATCGGCTCCATTGACTGGGTGGGCCTTTTTTCTTCACTGAGCACTCTGGCGGTTGATGTACTGGCCGCTATCAACAGCATCCTTGACCAGGTAGACTGGGGTACTGTGGGACAGACATTCTTAGAATGCCTCCAGGCCATTGACTGGGGAGGAATACTTTCTCAGATAGTCACAATCATCATCAACACTTGGCCTCTATTGATAGCCATGCTGGGCGCCAGTCTGCTACCGCAACTTGGATCCTTTATTGTAGGAACAGTCCTGCCCAGCATTTTGGGTGGTCTGGCTTCCCTGATTGCAGGCATCGTTTCTGCCATCGGTCTGTGGCCCGCGCTCTTAATTGCAGCACTAATCGTATTAGCTACTGCCATCATCGCATACTTGGTGACGCACTGGGATGATATTAAGCAGAAATTCGGCGAAACTCTTGACAACCTAAAAGAGACGCTAGATCAGGCAGGAGAAAACATCAAAGAGGTATGGAACGCCTGCTGGACGAGGGTAAAAGAAATTGCTGCGAACCTCTGGGCGAAAATCCAGCAAGGCTGGGACGATTTCTGGACGGGGGTGAGAAACGCTCTCGACACCGCCGCGGCCAACATTAAGCAAGGCTGGAACAACGCCTGGAACACACTCGCCGAGATTGTGTCCGACATTTGGGACGGCATCACCAGTACTATCAAAACCGCCGTCAACGGCATCATCGGCTTCATCAACCGGATGATCTCCGCCGTTGTCACCGGCATCAACACGGTCATCAATGCGCTGAACGGCCTTTCGTTCGACCTGCCGGACATATTCGGCGGCGGGCATGTCGGGTTTAATATCAGCACCCTGACCGCCCCGCAGATTCCCTACCTGGCGCAGGGCGCGGTTATTCCGGCGAACCGGGAGTTCCTGGCTGTACTGGGTGACCAGAGCCACGGCACCAACGTGGAAGCCCCGCTGGACACCATCAAGCAGGCCGTTGCCGAGGTCATGGAGGACCTGCAGGCAGGCCAGATGGCGGGCTTTGAAGCCGTGGTTGCCGTGCTGCGGGAGATCCTCTCCGCCGTGTACGGCATTGAGCTGACCGACGAAGACGTGGGCCGCGCGGTGCAGCGCTGGCAGCGCAAACAGCTGATTGCCACAGGAGGTGTGTAACGTGATCTTAACCAACCTGTTCCAGATCGATGGCAAATCCCTGTACGCACCGGACTGCGACATTGAACCGAGCTATTCCGACCTGGATTCCAGCGATTCTGGCCGCGACGAAGCCGGGTTTATGCACCGGGAGGTGGTGCGGGAAAAAGTGGCTACCTGGCCCATCGCCTACAGCTGCCTGACGGATGATGAATACAAGTACACCATCGGGCTGTTTGCAGGCAAATCCACATTCCAGTTCACCCACCCCAAGGCCGGATCTTCCACCGAGACCGAAACCACCACCTGCTACTGCAGCAAATACGGCATCGCCTGGCATAACGCCAAGACGAAACAATGGAAGAATTTGAAGTTTAACATTATTGAATGCTGATTGGAGGCGAAGCATGTACTATCCTGTTTTGCTGCTGCCAAACGGCACCGAGTTAAAGGGCGGCTCCCCCGGCAGTGCGGTCAAAAACCTGACGCTGCACACTGCGGTAAACGCCGGGCAGGAATTCGCCATCGGCTCTGCTTATTCGGATTACATCGAGACCGAAATCTGGGCGAACCCGGGCGGCAACCTGCAAATTACTGCCGGGGACACCCTGACCTACTACCGGCAGGACGATGCCGGGAACCGCACCAAGGTGGGCATTTTCTATGCCGAAAAGCCCACCCGCACCAAGCGCAACAGCTACAAGGTCACGGCCTACGATACCATGTCCAAGCTGGATGCGGACTTCTCCGGCTGGTTGCGGGCCAATCAGGCGCAGTTCCCCAAGACCATCTGGCAGCTGGTTCAGCTGGCCTGCCAGCGGGCAGGGGTCACGCTTGCCAGCAGCAGCCTGCCCATCAACGGCAGCTACAGCGTGCAGGCGTTCTACGCGGACGACCTGACCTGCCGCCAGATTATCTCCTGGGCGGCGGAAGCAGCAGGCTGCTACGCCCATATGAATGCAGACGGCAAGCTGCAATTCTTGACCTACACAGACAAGCGCAGCACGGCCAAAATCACTCCGGACGGTGCCAGCAGCACCGCCTATTATGCTGACAGCCTGAGCTACGAGGACTACACAGTCAAGGCCATTGAAAAAGTCCAGATCCGGCAGTCGGACAGCGACGTGGGGGTCATCTACCCCGACAGCACCATTGCCACCAACACCTATGCAGTGCAGGGCAATCTGCTGCTGACAACCGGCACCGAAGCCAACCTGAAAAGCGTTGTCCAAAACCTGTACAACGTACTGAAAAACGTGACTTACACCCCCTGCAAAGTATCGGTGCCCAGCAGTTCCGGCCTTGCCTGCGGGCAGATCGTGCACGTTAAGGACGCACGCGGGCGGGAGTTCGACACCTACCTGATGAGCGCCACAATCTCATCCGGCAAAGCCAGTTGAGAGCGTGGGCAGCGCCAGCCGGGAAAGTTCCAGCGCCGTGAACAGCCAGAGCTACAAGAACCTGACCGGCAAAATGCTAGAGATCAAGACCAGCGTGGACGGCCTGGAAGTAAAGGCCAGCGACCTGACCGGCAAGTACACCGACCTAAAAGCAACGGTGGACGGGCTTTCCTCTGAGGTGAAAAAAGACACCAAAATCACCGGCGGCGGCAACCTGATCCTGGGCAGTGAGAGCTTCAAGAACGCTAAATTGGGAGGTAACGCGATCGGCGGCAGTTCGGCCACGTACAACGATACCGGCAGCGCGACCGTAACAAACGCAGGTTCCAATCGGTATTTTATTTTCAATACCGGTGGCGCTCGCATTACCAAAGGCGTTACCCTGTGCCTGTCCGTCATGTACAAACCAATTTCCGGCACCGACGGGTTGTGCCTGAGCCTTACGTATGCCGCCGACAACGGAAATTCTTACTATACCAGCATAACCACCGAAAATCAGCTTGAAATTGAGCAGACAGACGGCTGGGTGCTGCGGTATGGCACATGGACACCCGACGCTACGGGTGTTCTGGACACGGTCGAGCTTGGCTGCGGCAGCATAAGGGCGGGGTATGGCGGCAGCTACACCAACAAGTTTTCGCTGCTTCACCCCATGCTGCAATACGGCAATGCGCCGACCGCGTGGACAGCTAGCAGCGGGGACTACATAACAGAGGAAAACGCCAAAAGCCTGATCTCCCAATCGGCGGATGAAATCAAAACGGAAGTCCGCAGCCTGAAAGAAACCACCACAACCATTTCCAACGACCTGGACAGCACCAAGAAGGAATTCAAAACCGTTAAAGAATCAGTATCCGCGATTGACCAGAAAGCTGACAGCATTACTCAGACGGTAACGCAGCGGATCACCGGCGGCAACAATATTATCGCGGGCACCGATGACTGGAACAATGCGACCCTGGATGCAGGCGGCAATAACCTGAGCAAAAAAGGAACATACACGATCAGCGGTGAATCCGTCCGAGTGACCAATAGGGCGCAGAACACCCGCTTCCACTTTGGTGCGGACAAAACGCTGGTGATTGCCAAGGGCATGACCTATTGCGCCAGTGTACTGTACAAGCTCAACTCTGGCACGGACAGCCTGTTTTTGCAGTTTGAGACCAAGAGCAGCAGCGGAGCAAAAAGTTATTACGGCAATGCATTCAAAAATGCGAAGCAGGACATTGAGCTGGACAACGGCTGGAAGCTGCGCTGGGCGGCGTTCACGGCGACCGCGGACGGCTATGCAGACGGTCTGTTTATAAGTACCGCGGACGACAACGCCACCGTTACCAACGATCTGACCATTATGCACCCCATGGTGCAGATGGGCAATGCCCCTACCGCCTGGACGGCCAGCAGCGGCGATTACCTGACTACCACCGAAACAAAAACCGAGATCAAGCAGACGGTGAGCGAAATTAAGCTGACGGCCAGCACAAGCGGAACCAGCAGCACCATCAAGCTGACGGCAGGCGGAACAGAGATCACCAGCGCACAGATCAACCTATCCGGCGTGGTGACATTTTCGGATTTGAGTACCTGGAACCAGGATAAGACCATTATCAACGGCGGAAACATTACGACCGGACAACTGCATAACCTCAACTACACCACCGTGTACGACCTGGACAACGCCTGGATACGTATGGGCACCGAGGCCGGTGAGCGCGTATTTTTGGACAACCGGCACATCGCATGGTATGCCACCATCAACACCGGCAGCATCGGCCTGACCGGCGTGCTGTACTCTGAGGCGGGCAGCTCTTACATCGGTGCGTGCAGCAAGTACGCCAAGTACGGCTGGGTTGACGGCCTTAACCCGACATCTTACGTTGGGATGCAGATCACCTACAACCGCAGCGATGACAGCGATGCCGATTTTAACACGACCCGCGTTGGTGTGAGCGGCAAGCTGAATGTACACAATCTGGACGTTTGGGGCAGCAAATCCCGCGTGGTGCCTACCAGCTTCGGCGCGCTGAAAATGGCCGCATTTGAGACACCGCTGCCAACCTTTGCGGACTGGGGCGAGGGCCAGTGCGGCCCCGAAGGCTGGTGCCTGATTGCCCTTGACCCGCGCTATGCGGAGACCATCGCCCAATATGGGCAGCCCGCCTGGCTGCTGACGGATTGCGATGGCACCGGGCACCTGTGGGCCGAAAACTGCGGCCAGTACGCCATTGTACACGGCGCACCGAGGCAGCAGTTTGTGTGGCTCTGCATGGCCGCCCAGCGCGGCTATGAGGGCAGCTATGCCGATCGCAGTGACAGCAGCTATCCCGCTGGTACCCCGGCGGGCATTGAGCTGGCCGCCAGCACCGCAGCCCGTGCGCAGGAGGCAGGCACCGATGCCGCAACCGAATTATTGGAAATAGATACCGGAGCGGACGAAACCGCAGACATTCTTTTGGATGAATCGGAGAGATTAACATGAAGAAATTATCTGGCGTGGCGGTCGTTACGACCGCCGAAGGCGAACGCGTGAGCTACACATACATGGAACTGGACGACAGCGGCAACATCACCAGCCAGAACAACCGGGGGTCTTTTGTGGCCCTTGATGAAGAGGTTCTGGCGGCCATTGCCACGCTGAAAAATGCCGTGAACGCGCGGCTGTAAGGAGGAAAAGACCATGACCGATACCAAACGCATCAAAGAGTGTAAACGCAAGATTATTGCCGCGATCAACGACGCGAAAATTCCCTTTGCGGTATCTGAGCTGGTTTTGGAAAACGTGCTTGCCGCCGTGCGAGAGAACATGGCGGCGGAGGAAATGGCAGCGGAGAACCAGCCGAGCCAGGAGAAAAACGAATGAAACAGGGAACGCAATTTGCGCTGCCCGTGGAAATCGGGATGGATTTGGACGATGTGAGCCGGATAGAATTTGTATTTAAACAGAAGAGCTGCAAAGGCTTCCCGGCCATTAAAACCAACGTCTGGCCCGACGACTGCACCCGGCAGGAAGGACAGAACATCATCCTTATCCCCTGGACGCGGGCGGAGACATACAAATTCATGGGCGGCGAGACGCTGTACATGGACACCCGCATCACATTGCGGGACAGCACTGATCAGCCGCAGACGGAGATCCTGGCTCTCAAAATGGGCCCGACCTTATTTCAGGAGGCTGACACATGATCCAGGTGCGAGTGGCTCAACAGAGCGCCGTATCGGTGCGCATTGCCGGAGCGGCACCCGTGCGGGTGGACGTGACCGGCACCGCAGTGGTTAGTGCGCCGGAGTATAGCGGGCCGTATGACATCACGCCGTTGTTTACGGCGCAGGTTTTGCCCACCGCAAAGCGACTAATGCAGCAGGACCTAACAATCAAGAAGATACCTCAGTACGAGGTAGCCAACGATTCCAGTGGCTACACACTGATTATAGGAGAGGAGTACTACAATGCCCAATAAATACGTAAACAAGGTGGTTATCGGCAAGGAAACGAAGCTTGACCTTACCGCAGATACCGTAACTCCGGACAAGCTGGCCAAAGGTATCACGGCGCACGACAAGTCCGGCGCCCCTATTACCGGTACCAGCACGAAAGACGCGGATACCAGCGATGCCACCGCAGCTGTGGCGGAGGTTTTGAACGGTAAAACATTCTACGCGCGTGGCGCCAAAATGACTGGCACGATGCCCAACAACGGCGAAGTCAACGGTGAAATCAGCACCGTTTCTGGTAAATACACCATCCCCATGGGCTTTCACGATGGCGCAGGCGGGGTGACCATCGCAGCGACCGAACAGGCCAAGCTGGTGCCCACAAATATCCGCGAGGGTGTTACGGTCCTGGGCGTGAAAGGCTCTATGAGCGGCAGCGAAGGTATGAAGCCGCAGGCCAAGAGCGTTACGCCGACCTTTGGGCAGCAGGTTGTGCTGCCCGACAAAGCGTATAACTGCCTGTCTCAAGTTACTGTGCAGGCGATCCCGGCCACATACGTTGATAATGCGGCTGGCGGCCAGACGTTGACGATCGGAGGCTGAGCATGGCCGTAAACAAGGTTGTTATCAATGATAAGATCGCCCTTGATCTGACCGGCGACACCGTGACCCCCAGCGATCTGGTGGAGGGTGTAACTGCGCACGATGCCACCGGCATGCAGATCACTGGCACTCGCCCCGCCACAGGCGGCACGGATACCAGCGATGCTACGGCGACAGCGGGCGATATTGCTAAGGGCAAGACAGCGTATGTACAGGGGGAAAAGGTCACCGGAACAGTTGATACAGTCGAGGCGAAACAGTATACCATGGAAAATGCTAGCGTGTCATACGATGGGTCTCACATCCTGCACAGCAAAAAATTCCAATATCCAGCTCTCTACAAAGAAGGGGCTTCTGTAAAGCTCCGGACGTCGCCCTCTACTTACGGTAATGCCACCGCCGCCGATGTAGCCAAAGGCAAAACCATGACATCTGCGGCAGGGCTGAAGGTTCGGTACCAACACCAATGACGCCGATACCTCCGACGCCGATGCGACAGCGAGCGATATTGCAAAAGGCAAAACGGCGTATGTGCAGGGGCCAAAGTTACCGGTACTGCGGAGCCTGCCGAAAGCAATAACAACGTTGAGGCATACGCCATCACGAGCACCAGCCCCAGCGTGAATTTCAAGCGCACTGACGGGGCAATCAAGATCTGGGGCTACGGCACCATGACCAGTTCCGGCGGCTGGGGCCAGCAGACTACGAGCCTGGTCGCGTTTGAGGGCGACAAGTACCACAAGGGCGCCATATACGGCAGCCCAAGCAGTACCAGTTTGAGCCTAAGCATCAGCAACGGCAAGCTCTCCGGCCTGCCGAGTGGTTTGACGGCGATCAGCGCGATTGTAACGAGAGGTATATGATATGAGACTTTCAAACGGTGACGTCCTGCTCCGCTGGCCCCTGGCCCAGCACATTATCACCGCGGGCTGGCTCTACAATGATGGCAGCCTGCACCGGGCACTGGATTTCCGCGCGGCCGTTGGCACCCCCGTGTACGCCGCAGAGGGTGGCACGGTTGCAATCGCGTACCACTGGAACGGCAAGCGCACCCAGGGGGATATCAACAGCTACGGCAACATGGTCAAGCTGCGCCATGCGGATTACCGCGGCGGCCGGCTGGAGACGCTGTACGCCCATTTGAGCAAACTCTGCGTGGCCCAGGGGGAGACGGTATACGAGGGCCAGCTGATCGGCTACAGCGGCGATACCGGCAACTGCTATGGAGCACACCCGCATTTTGAAGTGCGCTGGAAAGGCCAGCGTACCAACCCGCTGAACTGGCTGGATGCTGATTTTGAAACCGCCAGCAGCGCAGTCAAGCTGGGAAGTTACAGCAGCGTACAACACGCAAAGGAAGTGGAATACATGAATTATGCTATTGACGTAAGCAAACACCAAGGCAAATTTGATTGGCAGGCGGCGTATGACAAGGGCATCCGCCACACCATGCTGCGCGCCGGGTATGGCCGCTACAGCAGTCAGGTTGACCCGCAGTTTGAGCGCAACGCGGCTGAGTGTGCCCGGCTGGGCATCCAGTACGGCGTGTACTGGTACAGCTACGCCAGTACCCCGGCGGAAGCCCGCCAGGAGGCCCGCTGCTGCCTGGCCGCGATTAAGGGCAAGCATCTGTGCCTGCCGGTGGCGTATGATATCGAGTATGAACCGTGCATCCTGCGCCTGACCAACGCGCAGCGCACGGCACTTGTACAGGCCTTTTTGTCGGAGATTGAGGCCGCAGGGTATTACGGCATCCTGTATGCTAGCTGCAATTTTATTCGCAATCGGCTGGACTGGAAAGCCTTGTCCAAATATGATGTCTGGGTTGCCCAGTACAGCAGCGCCTGCACCTGCCCCCTGCCGTATGGCATCTGGCAGTATTCCAGCCGCAACGCCCTGGGCATCCCCGGTTACGGCACCAGCCTGGACTGCAACCGCATCTACAAGGACTATGAGCGGATGATGATCCAGGCGGGCCTGCAGGGCCACACCGCACCCCCGCCGGAGGATACCACCCCCAATAAGCTGGACAAGCAGCGGATTACCATTGGCCGTATCTCCAGCGGCGACCGCAGCACCATCCGCGCCTTGTGCGATGGGCTGGGGCTGGTGGCTGCCAGTCTCTACCGCGAAACCTGCGCGGATGGCAACCTGTGGACGCTGGACATTGGCCCGGTATCCAGCGGGGACGCATGGTACATCATGCGCAAGTGCTCGGAGCTGCAGCTCATTGACGCAGGGTTGTACAAGAGCGAGTATGTGGAGTAATGCCTTGAAGTCAAAACAGATTAGCGTAGGAGGATATTTTTATGCGTTGTGTCAACACCAAACCCGTAGGCACTGACCCCAAGACCGGCAAGCAGTTGGTCGAGGCGATGATTATTGCCGACACGGATCCTGAAACCCTACCTACCACCGGTGAGGGCATTATCGGCATGAGCGAGAGCGAGATTTTCGCTCCGTTCAGCCTGATTTATGTGCTGGCTGAGGATACCAAGCACAAAATCTACATTGCCGGTGAGACGGGTCAGTTCATCGGCCAGTAAGGAGGCAGCATCATGCAACTTTCTGATGTAGTGCGCATCGCCCTCATTTTCAGTGAGGACGCTAAACGCTATGCAAAAGGGCTAGCCGGGAGCATCGACCTGAGCGGCAAGGCCGACAAGAAAAAGCCCGCTGCGGCAGGCAACCTTGCGGCGCTGGATGCGGGCGGCAATCTCGCGGACAGCGGCAAGGCCAGTGCCAATGTGGCAGTTAAGGCCAAACCCAGCAAGGCGGGAAACCTCGCCGCGCTGACGGCTGACGGTTCCCTGTCTGATTCCGGGATTGACCCGGCAACCAAAGCCGACCTGCAGGACGGCAAGACCAAAAGCGTCCAGATGGCAAAGTCGTTCACGTTCGATAAAACGACTGTCAAATTCAACTACTAATCGGAGGTGCAACACCTATGGCAAACAAAGTTTTTATCGACAACCTCCTTGACCCCGACACTGGCGATCAGGGCTTTTTCCTCGGCATGAACACCGACCAGTGCTACCCCGGCATGGATTTGAGCCTGAAGTTTGCGGAGGAAATCAAGGGCTACACCAGTGTGTGGAAGTGGATTCAGGCCCGCATCAAGGCTGGGAACTTCTACGGCATCCATGTGGGCGATTATATCCCGTTCAACTGCACGAACAGCGCCAAGACCCGCATCGTGGCTGTCGTGGCGGGCATCGACACCTACTACAAGTACGGCGATCAGCAGGTCGGGCACCACATCGACTTTATCTCCAAAGACCTGTGGCCGACGTACATTCAGTACAACCTCGCCAACTTCAACAATGGTCTGATTCCCGTGGAAAAGCTGTCCGGCGATGGCAGCAAGACCGAGTTTGCGCTGACGAAACAGATGGACAGCATCGACAACATCATCGTAGGCAGCGATCAGGTCACCGGCTATACCTACGACGCATCCACCTTTACCGTCACGTTCGATGAGGCCCCCGCCGCTGGCACGAACAACATCACCGTGACCGGCAAGGGTGACAAGCATCCGTGGCTGTGTTCTCATCTGTATGCGTTCCTGAACTCCCTCAAGATGCAGGTGCCCAACGGCACGGGCAAAGACCCCGCCGTTAAACAGGTGGACTACAGTCAGGGCGGCGTGTACTACTTCCTGCCCGCCGAACTCAAGGCCGTTATCGCCAACAAACGCGCCATACTGGGTGAGCGCTACTCGGCCAGCGGTGTGCTGAACAGCGACAACGGCTGGTCGTGGACGAACCTTGGCAATCTGTGGGTGCCTACCGAGATGGAGGTCTGCGGTAGCGGCGTTTGGGGCGGCATCGGCTTTGCCAACGGCGGCTATGTGCAGTACCCCATCTTTGCCCACAATATGAACCGTGTTAAGGGCCGCGGTGATGGTGGTAGCCGTACCTACTGGTGGGAGCTGACCCCGAACTCCGGCGACTCTACCGGCTTCTGCAATGTGAGCGGCTACGGCATTGCGGACGGCTACAACGCCTCCTACACGTGGCTGTCCGCGCCCGTCTGCTTCCGAATCTCGTAAATCTCCTACTAATATCCCCGCGCCCCTTGTGGGCGCGGCATCAGGTGAACCATGAGTAACGTATTATCCCGATTCCGCAGCATCTCCGAAATGGAGTTTTACAAAAACGCCACTGAATTGCGCTGCGCCCTTTCCGGCTTTGTGATGCAGGAAAAGTACATCCCCAAAAAGTGGCGACCCATTTTCGCCTATCCTACCGTGAACCTGCTTAACACGATGATGGAACACATCATCGCCGCAAACGGCATCTATCCATACAGCGGCGGCAAACTCGACCATGAGCTTTTACACCGCCGCAAGGAATTACAGGCGCAGGCCGTGGCCGATTGCGAGGCCCTGTTTGACCGTCTGCAATTCATCATGGACGAGTTTCACTTTTCGCGCATGGGAACAGGACTTGACATGGGCATTGCGCCACAAAAAAGGAACTGCCCGCACAGTTGGTTTACATCGGCACCCTGTTAGAGCGCGAGGAGACGCTGCTGAAAGATTGGCGGCATAATACGAAATTCCCGGACACCGCAAAATTCAAGCCGAAAGCATCCTTGCCGAATGGGGATGCCCGGTATCAGGCACCGCAGCAGGCACCCTACACGCTCAATACGCCGCTCGCCGCGATGCCTGCCGCGAATGATTCCAGCGCGATGGCCGCACAGGCAATGGTGGTAAACCATCATCATTACCCCCATTGACCGCCATCGGGTCGATAGCTGTATAAAAGAGCCGTACCAACTGGTGGGAGCTGACCCCGAACTCCGGCAACTCTACCAACTTCTGCAATGTGAACAACAACGGCAATGCGAACAACAACAACGCCTCCAACACGTGGCTGTCCGCGCCCGTCTGATTCCAACACGAATCCTCGGCCAGTATTAAAGTAGGTTTGCTGGGCTAATCAATAGGCAGACTGAAATCCGAGCCTTATCAAATTGGAAGGAGTTATCGACCCTCCCGCAGTGGCGGGTAAATAAGTATCTTGACGCGATCAGCCGGACGCTTCTTGCATGGCCCGCGACGGCGACAACAGGCTAAACTACCGTGCGCCACACGGCAGATGGCCGAGTACCGGGTTTCATGGCTGTTATCGCAAAGAAGTACACAACAGCGCCCCTACAATAACGCCTTGCGATGTACATTCCGAGATGACGTCACAAGAGCGGCACGAGGCCCGCTATCAGCGCCGTAAGGCAGCGCGGCAGGCCAAGCACCGCGCACGAATAGCACAGTACGATAATTTTGACCGGGTGGCAGATGTATCCTCGCTGGTCGATGCCAACTATAACGCCCGCAAAGGCGTTATGTGGAAAGCCAGCGTTGCCCGATACAATGCCCGTTATTTCAAAAATTCAATCAAAATCCACAAAACCCTCATGCGCGGTGGCGACACCCGCAGAGGTTTTTATCATTTTGGGATTGTGGAGCGCGGCAAAAAGAGGGCCGTCCACAGCCTGCACTACTCCGAGCGCGTTGTGCGCCGGTCTGCCTGCACAAATGCTCTAGTGCCGATTCTGTCCGGCAACTTGATATACGACAACGGCGCAAGCCTTGAGGGCAAGGGCATCAGCTTTGCAGTCAAACGGTGCGCTGTGCATCTGCATGAGTTCTACCGCGAGACAGGCGGCAATGACGGGTACATCTTGCTCATCGACTACCGCGCATTTTTCGACAACATCGTGCTGGACAACCTCAAGCGCAATGTGATTGACCGCTATATCCTCGACAAGCGGCTGAACGCTTTAGCGCGAAATTTTGTTGACGCGCCGAATGTAGAGCGCGTCAAGTACGGCCAGCCGACGCAGGAAAACGGCCTGTACATCGGCCCGGAAGATAGCCAGATTTTTGCCATCGCCTATCCCAACAGCATCGACCACACCATCAAAGACCAGTGGCGGCAGCGATGGTTCGCCCGCTATATGGACGATTCCTACATCATCAACAAATCAAAAGAGGCGTTGATAGAGTTTCGCCGCCTGCTGTTTGGGCTGTTCGCGGAAAAGGGCATCATCCCGAATCCTAAAAAGACGCAGATTGTCAAGCTACGCCGTGGATTTACCTATCTGAAAACCAAATTCACCCTGTTACCAAATGGCAAGGTTTTACAGCAGCCTTGCCGTGAGAGCGTTATCCGGGAGCGCCGCAAAATCAAGAAATTTTTCAATTTCCTGCAAGCGGGGCTGATGACGATGGAACAGATTCTCACCTCTTATATGTCGTGGCGCGGGTCGCTTTTCAAAAAAAGCAGGCCCGCCGTTCTGTTCATTGCACTGATTTGCTGTTCTATAAGCTCTACGGCATCATGCCGTGGAAGATAAAATCCAAACGAAAATCGAAAGCGAGGCACATTCAATGGAAAAATCTCTTGAACGCATCGACACCATCAACGCCGAAATCACCGCCCTTAAAAGCCTGCTGACCGATACCGACTATAAGGCACTGAAACACGCCGATGGCGTTATGAGCGCCGAGGAGTATGAGCCTATCCGCCAGCAGCGCGAGGAATGGCGCGACAAGATCAATGCGCTGGAAACGGAACTGGCCACGGCTACACAGGAATTTGACGCGGAAATGACCAAGATGGCCGCCGCGCGGGTAAAGGAGGGCTGAGACCGTTGAGCATGAAAAAAAAATTATTTATTTCTCAGCCGATGCGCGGCAAGACCGATGAGGAAATCCTCAAAGAGCGTAAGGTGCTGATTGCCGATGTGTACATGAAAACGCATGAGGAAATCGAGGTCATCGAATCCTTTTTCGAGAGCGCCCCGGCTAACGCAACGCCCCTGTGGTATCTGGGCGAAAGCCTCAAGCTGCTGGGCACCGCCGACTTTGCGGTGTTTGCCCCCGGCTGGCAGGATTATCGCGGATGCCGCATTGAACATGATGCCGCCGTAGCCTACGGCATCCCTATCGCGGAGGTATAAGCGTGCCGGACTGGATCATCAAATACTGGGTGCAGTGGCTCTTCGGCCTGATCTGCGCTGCACTGCTGGCAGGCTACCGCCACCTTGCCAAGCGGGTGAAAGAGCAGGAAGAAGAGCGCAAGGCCATCAAGGCCGGGCTGCTTGCCATCCTGCACGATCGCCTGTATGCTGAGTGCTCCCGCTGCCTTGCGCAGGGCAGCATCGACACGGACGCCATGCGGAATCTGGAATACCTCTACCGCAGCTACCATGCTCTGGGCGGCAACGGCACGGGCACCGAGCTGTACAACCGCGCTAAGGGCCTGCCGCTCAAGAACGATTGAACACATCCAAAAATGGCCTGTTTTTGGACGTGAACACCTGTACAACGAATACATAGGAGGAAATCATCATGGATTTTGCATCTTTTGGCATTGCGGGCGTCGCCTGCATCACCGTTATCTGCTACCTTGCCGCAACGGCTGTTAAGCAGACCCCACTGGCCAACAAATGGCTGCCGTCCATCTGTGGTGCGCTTGGCGGCCTGCTGGGGGTGGCCGCCATGTACATCAACGTGCCGGACTTCCCTGCCGCTGATCCGCTGACCGCTCTGGCCGTGGGCATTGTTTCCGGCCTTGCGGCTACCGGTGCAGACCAGGTTATTAAGCAGATCGGCAAAGACAACTGACACTTGCGCGGGCATCCTTTTGCGGGGTGCCCGCTTTTTTCGTTGTATCGTAAAATACGTCACATGACACTTTCACTGACACTTTCAAGGGCAAGTGTCAGTCTGTCAGATTTTCGGCTGACACGCGCTGACACGGTTTTGCTGTGTGTCAGCCGATTTGTCATACAGATTTTTGGTGTTATATCGATCTATCATTCCCATATATGACACTTCTGACACTTAAAATATAAAAAAAGATAATATAGGGTATAATACACGCATAAAAACGCCATAACGCCCATGTATGCAGGTGCGCATACGCGCGTGCGCGAGAATGTCACAGGACAGCAAAAAGCCCATCGGCAGGTTTCATGGTCTGCGGATGGGCTTTTTTCATTTGGGGTGCTTTTCAATTTTTTCCTCTACCGCGTCCATGATATACCGGTTTAGGGACGTGCCTGCCGCCGTCGCCGCCTCCCGCCATCGCTCTTTTGTGCCTTTGGGTGTTCTGATCTGGATGCTGTCCGTTTTCTCATCGAGATACTTTATGGATGCATTTTTCTGTGCGTCTGTGTATTTTGATCCCATTTTGGGGTACACCTCCTATCTAAAATATGATACCACATATGTATATATGCTTGCTATATACATCTTGCACAATGCCGTCCGCAAAATTTGCCCGAATCTTTGGTGACTCTGTGTATTGTGTATATAGCAAGCATATACTATAATATAACTTGTAAGGCAGAGCAAAACCTCTTACAGAAGGAAGTGAGGACATGGACGAAATGACAAGTCAGGAACTCAATCAGTTCTTGGAAGCCATCGCAGAACTGATTGAAGCGAAAGCAACAACGGTTCAAGAAGCTGCCGAGATTGTTCGCAACAAGAAAATCAAGGCATAAAAATGAGGTCAGCCACCGTCCAAAGCAACTGACCCCAAAGCCCGAATACAGGCGAACCGGGAGCCTTACCCCGGCCGCCTCTTATTTTATCAGTGTAAGGCAGAAAAAACAAGAGGTAACCATGAAAATCGAAATTGTAGATACCAAAGCTTATATCTATACCCCCTACAACGCCGAATTTGTCAAAGCGATTAAAGGCATCGGCGGCGCGCGCTGGAATCGTGATAAGTCTGCATGGGCTATCCCCGCTGACTGTGCAGATCAGGCGCGTGAAATTATGCGTCGTGTATATGGTGAGGATGACCGCCCCGACTGCGGCGAGCGCGTTGACGTGCGCCTGACATTTGACAGCAGTGTGTCAGAGTGGCAGAGCGCGGTAACGATCTACGGGAAAACTATTTCCCGCGCGTATGGACGCGATAGTGGTGCGCGTTGTGGGGACGATGTGGCATTCGTGGAGGGCCAGCCCGAAAGCGGCGGCAGCGTAAAAAACTGGACGAGCGTAGTACCGCAGGGCAGTATCGTTGTACTGCACAATGTGCCCGCAACGCTGTTAGATCAGCCCCTGCCGAAGGGTGTCAGGGCGGAGCGCTTAGAAGAGCGGAAGAGCAACCGCGATGCGTTGATGGCCGAAAAACAGCGCCTGTTGGAGCGCATTGCAGAAATTGACAATCTTGTTGCACAGATGGGGTAATATGGATGATCATCGCTATATATGTAAGGGTGAGCACGTTAGACCAAGCGCTGGAGGGGTATTCGCTGGACTCGCAGCAGCGCGTATTGCGTGACTGGTGCAACACACGAGGGCATAGCATCTACGGCATCTATAAGGACGCCGGCATATCGGGAAAAGATATACAGCACCGCCCCGCGGTGCGTGAAATGCTAGCAGCCGTTGAAGCTGGGAAAATCGATTGCGTCCTCGTATGGGCACTTTCGAGACTTACAAGAAGCGTGGCTGATCTATATGCCATGTGGGAAACGTTGTGCCGAAATAATTGTGAGCTAATAAGCTACACCGAGACATTTGACACATCGACTCCCATGGGGCGTGCTATGATGGGGCTGCTTGGCGTATTCGCGCAAATGGAACGCGAAATAACGGCCGAAAGAGTTTCGGCCGCAATGAGAGAAATGGCAGAACAAGGCGGCAGGACGTGCTCATGCGTGCTGGGATATGATACCGTACCGGGTGGGCTTATCGTCAACCCTAAAGAAGCCAAAATCGTGAAGAGTATATATCAGGTGTACGAAGATACCGGCTCTCTCAGCGCCACTGCCAAGTGGTGCAGGGACAGAAACATCACCGGAAAGCGCGGAAAAAGGATGGATGCGTACAAAGTAAGGCTGATCCTAACTCGATCAGTGTATGCGGGCTATTATGGGTTCCACGATCTCCGCGTGCGCGGCAACATCGAGCCGCTAATAAGCGTGGCACGATATAACGCCATCGCCGAAAGAATTAACAACACTCCAACCGGTCGGAATGCTAAAAGAAAAGTCATATTGCTTAAATAATACAAACACCTTGGCTAGCACTTAAAATACAAAAAAGACAACAGAGGATAACACCATGATTAACAACGAAACCATTATTTATGAGCTGTGCAACAAATATCAGTGGTTCACCTGCGGCGGTGTCCGACAATACGAAAAAGCCCTGACAATGGCAAAAGGCGGTGTTCCCATCACGGAGCTGGCCCGTGTCATCTGGATTTGCAGCGATGATGTTCCCTATTTCGACATCCTAACCGCAATCAGCACATCCGGTTATACCGAGAACAAAAATAAGGAGGAGCAGGTCGATAAATAACACGAACACTGTAATTGATAAGGATGACAGCGGAAAGGTGCGTTATAAGGATTTACACTGTGGTGATATGTTTGAATATGGTAAGACTAGCGACTTTTACATGAAAACGTCCGAGGGTCGTCTCCATCTTGCGACTGGAATTGTTGAACACATGGATGATTGCATTTTAGTGCTACCTAAAAACGCTTTACTGATAAGAAAAAACTAACACAGTTTATAAGGAGGTTTTTCCCATGAAATACTACCCCATCGACGAAGATGCGGCCCGCCGCGCCAAAGATATGAACAGCCTCAGCGATTACGCTGAGGGGTCGGCGACCGACGAATACCGGCGAGATGTTAATCGAGCGGCTACACTAGCGGAGGAGTGCAAAAAGGGCAAGACCGAAGCCCAGCAGGAGAAGATTGACTATCTGCTTGACCGCTATGCCCACCGACTGGCCGACAATATGAACGCATCAAATCGCAACCGGGCGTCTTGCCCGTCCGTCATGGTCGCCGGATGGTCTAACTTTCCTATCCGCAAAAAACAGCGGCAGCTCTCCCGCGATGATACTCTCATGCGGGAATGGCGGGATATTCAAGGCATCCTTGACCAGATTCGAGCCGTGGGTCACGGTGGCATCAGTGGCATGGATGCCGATGCACGGGATCGCGTACAAGCCAAACTCACCGAGCGCGAGGTCATGCAGGAAAAGATGAAATCCGTAAATGCGTACTGGCGCAAGCACGGGGCGCTCGTAGGCTGTCCGGGGCTTTCAGACAAGGAAGTTGCCCGCCTCACTGCATCAGCCTCTCAGAGCGCGTCTACGGGGCGTTCTGAGCCACCCTATCCGCGATGGGCACTGGATAACAACGGCGCCGAAATTCGCCGCCTGCGCTCCCGCCTCGCGGTGCTGGACACACAGCAGGCACAGGGTGATTCTGAGCAGGCGTTTTCTGGCGGCGTTCTACGCATCACCCCAGAGCGGGTGCAGTTGTTTTTTGACGATAAGCCCGCCGCTGAGGTGCGCGATATTGTTAAGCAGTGGGGTTTCCGCTGGGCACCGTCTCAGGGCGCATGGCAGCGGCAGAATACCGCCAACGGCAGATACGCTGCAAAGCAGGCTATCAAGGCTATTGAGGAGGATGACTGAAATGGTGAAATACATCAAAGGCGATGTGCTAAATTGCGAGGCTACACTTGTAGCGCATCAGGTGAACGCATTCGGAGTGATGGGCGGTGGCATCGCGGCGGCAATCTGGCCGCTGCTGACCCAGGAATCCCAGAGCGCCTATGTGGAGAAATGCCGCCACGATGCAAAGCTCCCTCTAGCTAAGTGGATGGGCAGCATCCAAGTGATGGACACAAAACGTGAAGGGCTGGAAATCTGCAATCTGTTTACGCAGTATCCATCCCCTGTTGATGGAACGTTGACCGCTTACGGCTATCTGTGGCGAGCTCTCGATCTGCTGAGGATCTATGCTATACTCAATGATTATGACGTTGTGGCAGTTCCGGCCCGCATCGGGTGCGGCATCGCCGGCGGTGACTGGGATAAGGTTCAGCACATCATTCATGATGTCTACGATGATTCCGGCATTACAATGCTGATTGTGGATAACCAATAATTCTGTTTTGTACAGCGCCTGCGGGACATCCCGTGGGCGCTTTCCTTTTGTATATGCCTGCTATATACATATTGCACAACAGCGCCCTTTTATATTTGCCCGAATCTTTGTGTGCGTTGTCTATTGTATATAGCAATCATATATCATATAATAGAATCATCGAAACAATCAATACACAGGAGGACAACAACATGAAAACATCGAAATATATCGCTTGCTTAGACTATAAAGCATCTTACGCACCCCTGACTCTTGACTATAAGGTGCTGAATGCAGCTAACATTCTGGATGCTATGAATGAAGCCGAACAGTATCTTGACAAAGAAAAGGTCTATCTTATCACCGTGATGGAGAGAAAGAGTTCAAAGCCCGCCGCAGGGTGGATGCGCGGAACAAAAGTAGGCACATATCGCGATGTTCTTACGAATCGTGGTTACGGCTGGCACAGCACCGATGAAGCACATTCTGAACAAGCTTTTGAGCATGAATGTTGGTACATACCTGATGGAAGTTTATTGTTTGACTGATACTCTGAAAGGCCGCGCAGTTCAAAGCGGCCTTATCCCGCATCCGAAGAAATTTGCAAGAAAGATTAACTATTAAAAGTCAACCCCTAAAAAATGAGTGGCGGTGAAAAAGAAGATGGTACAAAAAGGGTATAGCAAAGCAGAGGCCCGAGCAGGCCCCTATTGGCTATTAGAAAGACGTTAGGCAGCCAAGAGGTACGGCACTCCGGATTTTTCCATAGCAAATATCAGCCGAACCAGCTTTTTGACTGCATGGGAAATGGCAACATTGTAATGCTTGCCTTCCGCCCGTTTCTTGGCAAGATAAGCGGCAAAAGTCGGATCCCAGTGACAGACATACTTGGCTGCGTTGTAAAGTGCGTAGCGTAAGTATCGGGAACCACGCTTTTCCATGTGCGGGTAACAATTTTTGAGCTGTCCGGATTGGTAAGTTGAGGGGGGACATCCCTGCATAAGCCAACAGCTTGTCTGGGGAGTCAAAGCGGGTGAAGTCACCCACTTCGGCTAAGATCATAGCAGCCATGCGGAACCCCACCCCGGGGATGGTGGTAATGGGAGAATGCAGCTCATCCATAATGGACTGGATTTGTTCCTCAATCTCAGCAATCTCGACATCCAGTTCACGGATGAGCCGGATGGTGTGCTGTAATTCAAGGGACTTGGCGGGCATCCAGGAGCCAATAGAGTTTCTGGCGGCATCCCGGATCTCAAGAGCCATATCCCGTTTGTAGTGACCATTGGAGGCGGTTTCGAGCAGTGCTTTCAGCCTCGTTAAATGGGTTGCGGCAATCTGTTTGGCGCCGGGAAACTCCTCCAGCAGGGCGTATACAGAAGCGATATGCAGAGAAGGAACGAGTTTTTCCAATTCCGGAAACAGAATGCAGACCAGCCGTGCAATAGAGCTTTTCAGCTTGGCACGTTCTTTCACCTTGTCAAACCGGTATCTGGTCAGTGACTTTAATTCCTCGTTGTGGTATGCTGTATCTGTGTAGGGTTTGAGGCCCGCATCGGATAACAGCATAGAAGCAATCGTTCGTGCATCCACCCGGTCGGTCTTGGTCTTTCGCAGACTGAGGCTTTTTCGGTAAAGGTTTGTGCGCAAGGGGTTCAGGACATAGGTGGCCAGACCGTTGTCAAGAAGAAACCCGAGCAGATTGTAGCTGTAATGCCCGGTTGCCTCAAGCCCTACTTTTATTTTGTCCTGAGGTGCGGTACATTCCTGGATTCGCTGCAACAGGTCGTGGAACCCGTCCAAGGTATTGGAAATTATGAACGCATCCGCCAGGACTTCACCCTCGGAACTGACAATGAAGCAGTCGTGCTTATCCTTTGAAACATCGATACCAACAGAAACCACCATAACCTATACCTCCAACGAAAAATATGTGATGCTGCATCCACAGTGCTCCTTACTTTTGTAGCCTTGTTCCACATAAACCGTCTGGCGGTATTTAACTGATCAACAAAATTGTAAGGGGCTGTGGTTGGAACCTTTCTTGAACCATCTTGTGGTAGGGGGATTACACCGATCCACAGCATCCCTTACAGTGTAGCACAGCCCTTGGAGAGGGGCTTTAATAACTACTACTCTATAATACAAGGAAGTATGAATGATGATGTACGATTGGCATTTTGAGCCTGACACAGCGGACATTGCCGCAAACAATGGCTATGACCTTGGATTAAGAGGCGGCGAGGCTTACAAGACGGAAAGCAAGGCAATTTGGCATGGCAAGCGCTGGATGAAGCAGCACGGACGAACGGGGACGATTACCGCGATTCCTGCAATGGTTTATGAGCCGTATCACATTATAGACTGGCAATAAGAAATGCCGGAGACATTACACCTCCGGCATTTTTACTGAAAAAACAAACACCGAACAACTAACAACTATCGTTATCAGAGGTTCGGATGTTCGTACTATGGCAGGGGTAGAAGGATTCGAACCCTCGGCACGCGGTTTTGGAGACCGCTGCTCTACCAACTGAGCTATGCCCCTATGTAAAAAGCCCACAGTAACCAACGTGCTGTGGGCTTTGCTATGGAGCTGTTAGGCAGATTCGAACTGCCGACCTCATCCTTACCAAGGATGCGCTCTACCGACTGAGCTATAACAGCATGTGGCGACCCGGATCAGGCTCGAACTGACGACCTCTAGCGTGACAGGCTAGCGTTCTAACCAACTGAACTACCGGGCCAAACCCTTTGCGCTTTGCATCAGGCTACCGCCTGACCGCCGCGACGCATATTATTATAGCAACTCAGGGCGGCCTGTGTCAAGCATATTTTCAAAAAAAATTCAAAAATCTTTTTGCTCTTTTTCTTTTGTCAAAATCGTCCGTTATGCGTTATTTTTATTTCCTTGCTGTCTTAAAAGAACTCTATTGTACAAAAAATATCCTCTGTTCTTTTCAAGTTCACAGTTCTATGTTATACTGACTAACAAACAGCGTTCCCTTTGTTCGTATCGCCATTTCTGCTGTTGCGCAGGCGGCACGGCAAAAGGTTCCGCTTGCAACCCACAAAACAGGAGGTACAAATTATGTGGACCCGTTCCCTTTTGAAGTCCAACGCCAAACAGGCGTTGCAAGAGCGGTACTGGCGCAGCGTGGGACTGTGCCTACTTCTTTCCCTGTTGGGCATTGGCTATTCTTTCCCCCGCCTTACGGCGCAATACCGCGTAACGTCTTCCCAACTGAACGGTATGATGAGCGGCCCGGTGTGGCAGGGCAACGCCGGCGGTGGATACACCAGCGGCAATGAGGAGTATCTTTTGCAGGCATTGGCCCCCTTTGCCGGGGTGGTGATTATCGTAATGTTGATCGCTGCCGCAATCAGCCTATGCTGGGCAGCGTTCCTCATCAACCCGCTGACAGTCGGCCGCAACCGCTATTTTATGGAAAGCCGCCAGTCGGCAACACCGTTCAGCACCGTCACTTCGATCTTCCGCACCCCGTATCTGAATGTTGTTAAAGTTATGCTGCTGACCAATTTGAAAATTGCGCTGGGTTCCCTTTTGATCATTCCCGGCATTTACTGGTCTTATTGCTACATGCAGGTCGGCTACCTGATGGCCGAAAACCCCTACCTGACCACCTGCCGCGCCATGGAGCTGAGCAAGCAGATGATGGACGGTGAAAAGTGGAACACCTTTGTGCTCCAGCTTTCTTTTATTGGCTGGTACTTGTTGTGCAGCATTACCTTTGGCATTGGTTTCATCTTCCTGGAGCCTTATGTACAGGCCACTTTCGCAGAGCTTTACGCTGCGCTGCGCGCCAAGGCGCTTGCCAACGGATACACCAATGAGTATGAACTGGGCGGCTTCGTGCGCCACTGATTATAAACAATAAAGCAATAAAAAACAAATCCGGACTGTGGATCGTTTCCACAGCCCGGATTTGTTTACTTGTGCAATTTTGACGGTATATAACTCAAGCTTTGCCTGATTCATTCACAGCCACTGCGCTGGGGTGATCCTTAGAAGGATACTTGGCAAACAGCGTCTTCAGAGCAAGCGGAGTGGTAACAGAAGATACGATGATCAGCAGAATAACAGCGGTAAAGTAGACAGCGTCCACCATGCCGACTGCAAGGCCCTTTTGTGCCACAATCAAAGCAACCTCGCCGCGGGTCATCATGCCAACGCCAACCTTGAGGGAATCTGTCCAGTTGAACTTGCAGATCTTTGCTGCAAGACCGCAGCCAATGATCTTGGTGATAAGTGCCACAATGACAAAGCAGACACAGAACAGCAGGATATCGGGAGTTAGGCCGCTGATATCGGTTTTGAGGCCGATGGAAGCAAAGAACACCGGAGCAAACATCATATAGTTGCTGATTTCGACACGGCGCTCCACATAGGGTGCATCATGAATGTTGCACAGCACGATACCAGCAATGTAAGCACCGGTAATATCGGCAATGCCAAAGTACTGCTCTGCAATGTAAGCCATGGCAAAGCAGAAGCCAAGGCTGGCAATGGTAATGCGCTGGGTGTGGGGGTTACGGTTATCCAGCCAGGTCATGGCCTTGTACAGCACAAAACCGACAATGACCGCCACCACAAAGAACAGCACCGTGTTGATCAACACCTGGCCGATGCTGGTACCGCCTTCTTCGCCGCTGCCGGCCCCCAGAACGCAGGTAAGCACCACAATGCCGATAACGTCATCAATCACGGCTGCGCTGACGATGGTGGTGCCCAGGAAGCCTTTCAGCTGGCCAAGCTCCTGCAGGGTTGCCACCGTGATGGAAACGCTGGTTGCCGTCATAATGGTGCCGATGAACAATGCTTTATAAAATTCCGGACTGCCGATAGCACCCAGACCATAGAACGCACCATACAGCAACGTACCGCCCACCAAGGGAACAAAAACACCCACGCAGGCAACCAGAGTTGCAATGGGGCCGGCTTTCATCAACTGCTTCAGGTTGGTGCCAAGGCCGGTGGAGAACATCAGCAAAATAACGCCGATTTCCGCAAAGACCGAGATGGTATCGCTGAGCTGAACAACCCCCAGCAAAGAGGGGCCAATCAGCAAACCGGCGATGATCTCGCCCACCACTTGGGGTGCCTTGAGTTTGCGGGCAATCAGGCCAAAAAACTTAGCCGCAATCAATATGATTGCAAGATCCCGGAAGAATAGATACATAATGATAGAGCCTCCTTTTCAGCACGGCATAGCTGATATGGCTTTTTGGTTCATACAGTGGTACTTGCCATCCGCCCAGCCTCCCCAGCCAAAAGGTGCCGGAGCCGTGTTCTCTTATGTTTTACCACGCTGTTCATATTTTTTCAAGATCTTTGTCACAGAAATGTCAATTTTCATCTGTATGCACAAATGTCTTGCACAAACGGGGCGTTTGCGGGGCAGTTCATGCTATATTGTGGTTGCGGCAAAAAGGGCATGTGCTTGTACCCTCCTTTGGATTCCAGATCATTTTTACAAAAAACTTCTTCCATATGTTCTTTTTCCCTTTTTTAAAATTTATTTGAAAAAAATTGATTTTTTTCAAAATATTGCTTGACAATCCCCGATGTGCTTGCTATAATATAACACGTCGTCAGGTGAGGCGATACAGCAGAATAGATGGAAAGATGGCTGAGCTGGTCTAAGGCGCACGACTGGAAATCGTGTAGGGCCCATAAAGCCCTCAAGGGTTCGAATCCCTTTCTTTCCGCCATAAGCCCATGACAAAAAAGATGTCATGGGCTTTTTTCTTTGTTGTATCGTGCAAAAACAGCAAAATCGACGAGCCATTTTTGAAGCGCATTTTATAGAGATGTCCAACCGTTTTAAAGCGGTTGGGCTTTTTTGTCGGGCGCTTTGGGGCGAGTCTTCCCTCCCCTGCCGCCCGATTTTGCAGTTTTTCAGCGAAAATTTCAACTTTTTTCTGCTGTTTTCAGAATGTTTTCAATTTCCTCGCAGCCAATTTCCTGTTGGCTGCGGGGATTTTTCGTTTTTCCGACAGTTTTCAGTTTGTTTACAGGTTTTCCATTTTATACCTATTATAATAAGGAGGATTTCCACCATGAGCATCATTATCGGTATCGACCACGGCTACTATGCTATCAAAACAGCCCACTGTTCGTTTCCGGCTGGGTTGACAAGCTATGGAGAACACGAACCCTACACCCGCCAAGGACTCTTAGAGTTTGGCGGGTGCTTTTTTGTTTGTGGCTCCGGGCGGCAGCCTATCCAGCGAGATAAGACCGTGAATGACAACTACTACCTGCTGACGCTGGCGGCTATCGCCAAGGAGATTCATCAACGCGGTTTGCCTCCCGAATGCTCGGTGCGAATTGCGGCGGGTCTGCCGCTGACCAGCTTTGGGCGCGACAAACCCAAGTTCAAAGATTATCTGCTGCGAAGCAACCAGCCTGTGAACTACAAGTTCGAGGGTGTGGAGTACAGCATCACTATCGAAGAAGTTGCCATCTTCCCCCAAGGCTACGCCGCCCTTATGACCGAAGTGGGGCTTTTGCAAGACGAGCCATCAATGCTCCTCATGGATTTGGGCGGCTGGACAGTGGACCTTATGCGCATAGACAATGCCATTCCTGTGGCCGACACCGCGCACAGCTTGGAACTCGGCATGATCCGTTGCGTGGATGATATTCGGGAACAGGTGCGGCGCGAAACCGGGCTGTCCCTGACAGATGCCCAAATCGAAAATATGCTGGCAGGTCAGCCCTGCACGGTCAGCGATACGGTGCGCGACATTGTGAACCGGCAGGGGCGCAAGTACACCGAACATCTGCTGTCTGCCACTATGGAAGCGGGATTCGATTTGCACGCCATCCCCGCCGTGTTGCTGGGTGGCGGCGCATCGGTGGTGAGCCGCCACCTAAGTCCCAAGGACGGCCTTTGTAAGACGATTTTCCTGCTGGACGACAAGGTGAACGCGGTCGGATTCGAGCGTGCGTTGGCCGCCGTGTCGCCCGCAAAAAAAGCGAGGTATGAAACGACCGCAATATGTTTTCCGCCCGAACCTTAACGAACCGCAACACCGCCGCGCGTGGGCGTTGTTGCAGCAGGTGCCGTCAGCACGCCGTAAGGAGTTTCTGGTACAAGCCATTCTTGCAACGGAGCAGACAGATAGGCTGGAAGAAAGCATCCGCAAAGTGGTGCGAGAGGAGTTGCAGGCAACCAGTATAACGACTTCTGTTTCAAGTCAGCCGCCAGCGAATGCTATACCAGACTCTGCGCTCGATTTCCTGAATTCACTGTAGGGGGTGATTCCAATGTTTTAATAATAGGTAGAAAAGCAGAAGGAAAAAGGAGGTTTATACATTATGAACGGTAAAAAATCTTGTTTGGTGCAGCCTGTGACGGGCTGCTTTTGTTTTTGATGAGGGGCGCCTATTAAGCACCTTCGCAGATCCGGCAAACATCCCCATAGGGAGTTGTGCCCTTGATCAAGTTCGTAGATATGTTCTCCGGCATCGGCGGTTTTCGTGAGGGACTGACCCGTGCCGGGGGCTTTACATGCGTAGGGCACTGCGAAATCGACAAATACGCCAACCGTAGCTATAATGCCCTGTTTGACACGAAGGGAGAGTGGTTCATTGAAGATGCCCGAAAAGCCGACCCTAGCACCATGCCGGACTTCCAGTTACTCTGCGGCGGATTTCCTTGCCAGACTTATCCCGAATAAAATAGGAATCCCGAAGCCCAGCCGGGAATCCTTGCAGCGCAAGGATTTCTGCATAAAAACTTCGGAATAATATTTTGAAGATGGCACCTGATATAATGTTGCTACGGATGAAAATCCGAATCAACATTGTGAGGTGTATTGATGTGAACAAAATTGAAATCACAGTCCTTTCTGCGCGTGTATTAGATGCCTTAAGTGTGCGCGGACTCAAGGCTAAAACAGTACGGGAATTTGAGCGGTATGGGACTCGACGGATCGTGCAGCATTGTTTGGACAACGGTCAAACAATATACTTCAAGGAAACGGTTCAAGATTTTGTTTGGCAGGAACGAGCGAGGATGGAATCCGGAGCATTACCGCATTACCAGTGGGTCTTAACCCGGCGTGCCGCTGTTTATCTTGACCAAATGGCGAAACATGGAAAAATTCAGGGTGAGCCCCTGCGGTCTTGGGAGGCGGAACACAATCCATTATTTCAAAACGCACCACACAGTCCAAGCAATTCTATGAAGGTAATAGACATTATCTGCAGAACCAGAGATGCGGTCATACAGTTGGAGTTATCCGATAAGACAAAAACAAATTATATCTATTGCGGATTTGGACCCATCTTGAATTTTTTTGCTTCTCGCGGTGAGGAGTTCTATTCTCCAGAAACGCTTGCTCTTTTCGTAAATAAAGCAAAAGAAAATTATGCGAACGGAACAATCCCAAAAGCATCTTTTCAAACGATGCGCAAAGCTGCCCGCTGGATCGAGGAATGCCTCTCGACAGGGCGGGTATCTCAGCGGAAGTTAAGAAAATATAATTTTGCCTGCGCTCCGCCAGAGTTTGAAAATCTGCTCTCGCAATACCAACTGTACATGGACAATGAAAACTATTTGAAAGAAGGCACCCGCCAGTTTTATCTTTCATCGGTTCGGACATTTTTCCGTACTATGGGCATTTTGGGAATATACCGCTATGCTGAGATTACCCTGGCGGATGTCACCAGGTGTCTGGCAAAGATTTCAGAAACTTTTCCTTGCGGTATATTTAATTTGACCGGAAGTATGCGATCCTTTGCGCGATTCATGGCTGAAAAGCATCCTGAGCTTCTCGATATTTCGCCAGCACTGGTGTTCTCTGCTGCAAAACGTCGGCGTGTTTATGTAGGATACACTCACGAAGATGCCCAAAAGATTTTCTCTGCAATAAATCGCAGCAGCACAATGGGGATGCGAGATTATGCAATGATTATGCTTGCGTATACAACGGGCCTGCGAGGGTGCGACATTGTGAATTTGAAGTTCAACAGCATTGACTGGGATGCCTGCGAATTACGCCTTGTACAAGAAAAAACGAATATTCCTGTATCTTTACCGCTCGATACGACAACTGGGAATGCGATTGCTGATTACATTCTCAATGCTCGGCCAAAATGCGATTCCGAGTATGTGTTTTTACGGACACAGCGTCCTTATACCAAGCTCAGAAGTATGTGGACTGTGATTGCAAAATATGCTCGTATCGCACTGGGAAAGAGTAGAAGGATGAATGGCCCTCATGCTTTCCGACGGGGAATGGGGAGACAGCTACTGGAAGCAGATATTCCCGCACCCTTAATCTGCAATATTCTGGGGCATACATCGTCTATGTCTTTGCGCCAATATACCGCGTCATCCTTAGAGAAATTAAAAGTGTGCGCAGGTACTATTTCTGCAATCCCCATTGCGCAGGAGGCTTTGTTATGATGCGATATCCTTTGAAAAGCAGCTTTGCAGAACAGATTCGCAGCTTTGTAGACTACAAGAACAGTCTCGGCTTTCCTTACGATGAAAGCTGCCGTATTCTATGGAAGTTTGACAATTTCTGTGCAGAGAGATTTCCCGAAAAAGATTCCTTGGATCGTGAGCTTGCTCTTGCGTGGCTGGAGAAACGAGATACGGAAAACACAGCAGGCCACCGAAATCGCATTATGGTCATACGGGAGTTTGCAAAGTACCTTCGGGCTGTTGGAACAGAAGCATATATGATTCCCATATCCATGACCAGCAAAGGCCCTAGGTATGTTCCACATATCTTCAATGAAGCGGAGATAAAAGCGTTCTTCCACGGTGCTGACAGCTTTCGGCCTCACGAGAAAGCTCCAGCCAGACATCTTGTTATGAAAGGAAAGATGCCCATGAAATACCCCAACAAAGACTACATCGAACATCTGCACCGCAAGTACCCGCCCGGCACGCGGCTGCAACTCAGCTGTATGGAAGATGAATTTCCCGTACCGCCCGGTTCCATGGGGACGGTGGAATGTATCGACGACGCTGGGCAAATCCATGTAGATTGGGACTGCGGGCGCAGCCTTGCCCTCATCCCCGGCGTGGACTCGTTCAGCCGCTTGCCCTCGCCCAAAGAAAAGACCGGTGATGCCAGATGAATTACGGCTCTGAACCCGCAGATCAGGTCGTCCGCTACTCGCTGGAGGTCGCGGAGTTTGCTCTGCGAATTTCCGGCACCGCTGCGAAAAACTTCTTTATTTTCGCACAGGCAGTGCTGCACGACAGCAAAAAAGACCCACGGCAAAACGCACCTAATCCGTTTGCTGAAAGAGCAGAAGCCGCTGAAATTTTTTACGGTAGACAAAGACCGTATGCACGATTTTGCCCGCGCTGCCAAAGCGCATGGTCTGCTGTTTTGCCCCATCCGCGACAAGATGGATCCCGACCACATTGAGATCGCTATTTTGCAGGACGACGCTTCCAAAGCGAATCGCATTATTGAAAAACTGCAGTTGGATGTCGTGGACACCGGCACGGCAGAACTGGTCGATGCTGTGCAACAAAATTTGGAAAATGCAGCCCCCAACCACGAGGACACACCCGCCGTGGATTTTCCGCTGGGCTCGGAGAACGCCAGTCCGTCCGAGCCTTCCTCCGACAGCAGCAGATCTTTTGCAACCTCGCCGTCGCCGCGCGCCGATATGGCGCGCACCAAGGGTGAGCGCCCCAGCGTGCGCATGGAATTGCGGGATATTACTGCCTACCTGCGAAACCGGGCAGAGGCGCCCAAAGACCATATGCCCAAGCTGCCGGTAAAAATCCGGCGCAAAGAAAAGGTGCTGTAAATGTTTTCTGTTTGTTTTCAAATGGCAGATAGCTATTGCGGCAGTTCTATGGTATGTTGGCGATAGGAGGTGCAAAAACAATGACAGAACACAAAGTGAAACTCGACCGTGCCAACAAAAGCATCCTGCTCCGGGCGCTGGGCGATGTCTACTACGGTCAACGCGCCCGCGGCAGCGCCGAAGAAACAGGGGCGGCTGATTTTGCGGGTGAACGATCTGCCCGCGGGCGGCAAACTGACGATGTCGGCGGCAGAGTATCGGCTGGCAAAAGCAGCTCTCAACCAACTGCGCACCCAGCGCTTGGCTGAGGGCGGGTACACCGATGCCGTGGACGATGCTCTGGCTCGGCTGCTCCATGCCCACACGCCGCTGTTTATCTGGTAAATCCGGCTATGACATGGGAAAAATTCTGGTCGATCATTGACCGGATCCGCGCCAAAGCGGATATGCAGGATGAAGCGTCCGTGAAACAGTTCCTTTACACGGAACTCATCAACTTGCCGCAGGATGAACTGCTCGGCTTCGATTGCGCATGGCAAAGCTATCGCAATAAAGCCAACTTTCCCAAAATGGTCGCAGCAGCCTGCATCATCAATGACGGCAGTTCGGATGATCGATTTACCGATTTCCGCAACTGGCTGATTATGCAGGGGTACGATGCTTATCGGCAGGCGCTGATTGACCCGGATAACCTCGCGGCGCTCAACATTCCGTTCCGAGATACTGAGTGGATGGGATGCGGGAATGTGGCGTGGTATGCCTACGCAGGGCAGCAGCTGCACACCTATTTTGAAAAGGAAGGAATTGCCGCCAAGTTATTCCGAAAGTATCCGGCTCTGCTGAAATCGTCTGCCGATTTACATCAGGCAATCATGCAGGAGCAGCTTGCGCCCCACCGTGCGCAGGAAACCGAATGGGAACGACAAATGTTGCGAACGGAAGTCAAGCACTACATTGAAGTCAGCGGTCTGGCATACAGCTACAATAAATTCTATGCCCAAAACGCCCCCGACAAAGTGGCATGGGAAACGCTGCAAAGCGATTTGTTTTCCAATCTGCCGCAAATCAAGGCGGAACGTATGCCGCAGGACTTTTCCGTGGTTTTGCCGAAGTTGTGGAGAAAGCGTCAGGCATGGGATGCCGAACGTACAAAGCGCCCGCCCTATCGCGGTGAAGAAAGGTAAAACTCCCCACGCCGGGAAGAAAGAATCCTTGGTGGGTCTGGCTGCTGCCGCTACCCCTCGTGTGGTGGGCGGCGCTGGCGGTGGCTTGCCGCTGGCAGCCGGGCATGAAAATAACGGCTCTGCTGGATGCGCTGAACAGCGCACTGGCAGAGCCGTTTGCGTTGGCGTGGAGTCAAGACAGCCCGCGCTTTTTGCTTGTGTTTACGGTGATTTACGCGGTAGCGGTTATCGTGGCTGTGTCGGATCAGAAGAACACCCGCCCCGGCGCGGAGCATGGCTCGGCGGCTTGGGGCGATGTGTTCCGATTGAGCAAGTTCTACATGGATAAGCGCGGACCGAACCTGCTGCTGACCCAACACTTTCACATCGGGATAGACGGCTACAAACACAAGCACAACACCAACATCCTGATTGTCGGCGGCTCCGGCGCAGGTAAGACACGCACTTATGGTGTGCCGAATGTGCTGGAATGTGCCTGCTCTATGGTAAAGTCCGCGAGGACGATGATAACTACCAATCTCCGCTTGACATCTTGTTCGAGCGCTTGAAATCTCGCGAACCCGACAGCACGCCTGCAAAGTACCGAAAAAAGCGGCTGGTGTTGCAAACTTCTTAATCAAGCAAGAGAAAAACACATAACCCAAAAAATCACAAAGGAGCGCAAACTATGTCACAGCTCTGTACGAACGACTGAGCCGTGATGACTTTGGCAAAGATGATGACCAACAGCGTGAGAGCAATTCCATTTCCAATCAAAAGGCAATGTTGGAGGAGTTCGCCGCACGGCAGGGCTTTACGAACATTGTCCATTTCACGGACGATGGCATTAGCGGCACCTGCTTTGACCGCCCCGGATTTTTGGCAATGATGAAAGAGGTTGAAGCCGGGAATGTGGAGTACCTGTGTCTAAAGGACATGAGCCGCATGGGTCGTGACTATCTGAAAGTCGGTCAGATTATGGAAATCCTGCGTCAACGTGGCGTTCGCCTTATCGCCATCAATGACGGCGTGGATAGTGCCAGAGGGGACGATGATTTTACCCCTTTTCGCAACATTATGAACGAGTATTACGCCAGAGACACCAGCCGTAAAATCCGCTCCACTTTCCAATCCAAAGGCAAGTCCGGCAAGCACCTCACAGGCTTAGTCATTTATGGCTACCTTTGGAACGAAGCACGGGATCAATGGTTAGTTGACCCCGAAGCCGCAGAGGTGGTCAAGCGTATCTTTGCTATGACGATTGACGGCTACGGTCCGTATCAGATCGCCAGCAAACTGAAATCGGAAAAGATACTCATTCCGTCCGCTTACCTTGCCCAGCACGGCGAGGGCGTAAACAAAAACAAGTCATTCAAAGATGTGTACGGCTGGGGTTCTTCCACCATTTGCAATATTCTTGAAAAGCGTGAGTATCTGGGACACACCATCAATTTCAAGACCCGAAAGCATTTCAAGGACAAGAAAAGTCATTATGTCCCGGAGAACGAATGGACGATTTTTGAGAATACCCATGAAGCCATCATTGACCAGCAGACCTTTGACCTTGTGCAGAAAATCCGCAGCAAGGTCAGACGCTACCCGGACGGCTGGGGTGAGACCGCACCGCTCACAGGCTTGCTCTATTGCGCCGATTGCGGCGGCAAGATGTATGTCCACCGCACCAACAACGGCAAGCGTATTTCTCAATATACCTGCTCACAGTACAGCAAAATTCCGGTCGGAAAGCTCTGCGCCACACAGCACCGTATAAATGAAGACGTGGTACTGTCCCTTGTGTCCGATATGCTCAAAGCCATTGCCGAGTATGCAAAACATGACCGCGCCGAGTTTGTTCGTGTGGTGCAAGAAGCACAGTCCAGCCAGCAGACAGCGGCGGTTAGAAAACAGCGCACACGCCTTGCCGCCGCGAAGCAGAGAGTTTCTGAACTGGAAGTCCTTCTCTGTAAAATCTATGAGGACAACATTTTAGGAAAGCTGTCCGACAGCAGATATGCAACTCTGGACGCGCAGTACGCAAAAGAGCAGTCTGAACTTAATTCAGAGATTGCTTCTTTGGAAAAAGCGGTTGATGGGTACGAAAAGCATGAGAAAGATGTTGACCATTTTATCGCTCTGATTGACAAGTACGAGAACTTTGATAAGCTGACGATTGCCATGCTCAATGAGTTTATCGAGAAAATCCTTGTGCATGAGCGTGAGCGCAAAGGCAGTACGCAGACCACACAGGAAGTCGAGATTTACTTCAATTTTGTTGGGCGTTTTGTTCCCCCGGCGTTTGGCGAAGTGGAACTGACCCCAGAGGAATTAGAGGAAATCCGCAAGCGTGAGGAACGCAAGGACAGGCTTCATCAGAACTACTTGAAGCGGAAAGCCAGCGGAGCGCAGAAGCAATACGAGAACAAAATCAAGGACAAGCGCAAGGCGGAAATTGAAGCTAAGAAAGCCGCCATTCGTGCGGAGGATATTGCAAAGGGCGTGTTCGTTCCAGTATCGCAGTTGCCCGCAAAGGAGCCAAAGAAAGGAGTACAGACCGCATGAGAAGAATCATCGACAGCAGCCATAGTCCCGAAAAGAAGCGCCCCCATATCGGACATTATGGGCATTTGCGCAAAGCCTATCTTGAGAGCTATCGCCCCGACCTCTACGCCGCGCTTACCGCCAGCGAACGGCTTTATGAGCATTGCGCAGAGATTGAGGACGCCGCCAGAAGCCGTCTTAACATTATCATTCCTCGACTTGCCGCAAGCGTGGGCGCAACAGAAGCTCTCAAAGCCCAAGACCCTATGAAATGGGTAGGCTTGATGAACGCTTGCAAGGCACAAGCAGAGGAAATCGTGAAGTTTGAGCTGATTTATGATTGAGGAGGTACAGCATGGATAACGGTTACATTGTGAGATTTATGCGTTCAGATGATTTGCCAGATGAGGAATATTCTCATTGCAGTGACGCAGACGCATTGGCGCAGTACACGTCGCAACAGCCTGAAAGTAATGACGTATATTTTGCAGTTCAGCTTATTGAGGTTAGCGGCAATACCCGTACCGTCAAAGCAACGGTTTTGCTGGCATTATCCGATGAAGAACGCGAGATTGTATCAAAAATAGGCTGCAACGAACAGTTCGATACTTGTTTGCGGCTTAAAGAAATTTTGCCGTTACTGTCTGATGATAGCATTAAGGAATCCGCTATAACGGCACGAATTAAAATTGAGAACATTTCTCCTGCTAAGTTTCCAATATTCTTTGACCTGTTAAGGAGACAAGCAGTAACATAAGAAAAAGAGCCGTTTATGGGTTACTATCCCATAAACGGCTCTGGCTTTCAAAACTGCACTGTATAGTTTTCGAGGTATTTGGCAACTTTTTCGAGTAGCTCATCTTTTGAGGTGGTGTTGGGATTAAGCTTCTCTGCCCATTCCCGACCTTCATGAATGCAGTCCCAAGGAGATTTTTGCTGTTGGTAACGCCCTTTGCCGGGGTCATGATTTCCAAAACCATCAATACATCTATTCCATAAAGGCTTAAAACGCTCAATGAGCATAGATTCGGCAAGCGGAATCCAAATGTCATCCACGACAAGGTATCGACACATAAAGTCTTTTTCATTGAGATTGTTCGCTTTTGAAACTGATCCAAAGTGTTCGGACAACCTATTAAACAGGGCGAGTCCGTGGTCTACATTCATACCAAGACCACCCTTTCTCGCGCCTGCTGGTACAGCTTTTCCAACATAAATCGGAACATTGTACCCCTCTTTATTTAAGTCTACCAAACGCTTATACGGAGCAAAATCCCCACGATAATATATTGCATATACCCCAGCACCAATAAACGGTTCTGGCGGGAGCGTATGTACAGGTGAGGCAAGCATAGCCGCTGCTACACTTTGCGCCCAAATTGCGCTTATCAAGAGGATTATATGGTTCAATTATTGGAATATCTTCTCTTGGCATGGTCTATCTCCTTTAAGTGTGCATAGACAGAACTACCAACGGCTTCTGCCAGCTTAACCGGCACAGCGTTTCCGATCTGTCTCATGCTTTCTGTCCATGACGCGACAAAGTGGTAGTCATCGGGGAAAGTTTGAATACGCGCACTTTCTCTGACGGTGTAATATCTAACATCACCATTGTCCAGCACGAGCATATTCTCACCGCCCGGAACTCCATGCGCCCCCGCCTTTATGGTTTTAGACGGTTCGTCTAAAACGCTTCCAGAATGACCGGGATAAATCTTCGCGCCTGCTCTGAAAATGTGATTATCAAAAGCGGCAGCTTCTTTGCTTTGAGGATCGGGCAAATCACCTATGGCATCTCTGGTTGTTTGCCAAGGACGCAAAGGTGCATTGCATTCCTCAACAGCAGACCGAATATTCTTTATTGCCTGTTTGCTAAGTGGATTACTCATAGGCATAGCCATATTATGCCGCGCCCAATAATCTCCTGTAACCCATTTTGAATATAGCAGGGCTTCCTTAGAATGTGTTGGATTAGGGAAAGACCAATGCGCATCAACGTCTTTTCTGAATCCAACAATAACCACTCGATGGCGCAACTGGGGAACACCATAATCAGCAGCGTTTAGAAGTCGAAAAACTACGTTATATTCGCAATCTCCGTGTCTGTTTGAGGTGTGATGCTGCTCCAATAACGTGCGGTGTTCTTCCCATGTCATACCTTGCGGTTTTACAATGCTGGGGTAAGTTAGCTGAAGAATAATGTAGCTGAAATAAAGGCTAAAAGATTTCCGTAATAAGCCTTTCACATTTTCAAAAATGAAAACTTCAGGCATGACTTCACGAACAGCTCTAACCGCTTCTGGGAACATATCCCGCTTATCATTGTAAGCCTGAGCTTTTCCACCGAGAGAAAAAAAAAGGTTGGCACGGCGGTCCACCAGAAATCATATTGATTTTGCCTGTCAGCCCATCATACGATACCGTTCTAACATCCGACTGGTACACATTCCAGTCGGATATTCCATCAAAACCAGCGGCAATGTTTGCCTTGATATTGTCACACGAATCTTTATCCCATTCATACAGAGCCGTATGTTGGAAACCGGCATTTTGCAGACCTAATGCCAAACCACCCGTTCCACAAAAAAAAAGCTCAATAGATTTATTCATGAGCGTTGTATTTTTGCATAATAGCTGTCCTCCTTCTGTGCATAAGGACACACAATAATTATACTCAATACCCTCCCTAATTTCAAGATAATTCGGCATATTCATGTGTAAAAAATCTCTGAACGAGGGAGAAGCCAAAAACCCTTTCGGAACTAAAGGGCGCACTTCTATACTCTCTGTCGAGAGTAGTGCGTCCTGCGGAGCTTCATTCCCGGTCAGCAGAAGAAAACTGCCCGACCGAGAATGTTTCGACACTTCGTTCCGTCAAGGGAGCTACACTCCCTTGCGACGCTTGTGCGTCTATCCCTTGTGGACTTGCCGTCTGCAAACAGCATAAAATGCTGTTCGCCGCCAGCAAGTTTGAAAAACCGAATACCGAAAATCTGACCGTTGACTGGTCGCACTATGCGAAAAGTTGACGGTCTTTTTTTATCCCAAAAATCAAAAAAGGAGGTCAATCACAATGAAAAAACCGAAAACTCTTGAACAGCTCCGAACCGAAAAGGAACGAGCCGAGACGCAGCTTGCACAGGAACAGCACAAGCTCAACCGTCTTGAGAACAGAAAGAAGTATCTGGAGAAAGGCGAACGCACCAAGCGCACCCACCGCCTTTGCAATCTGGGCGGCACGATTGAGAGCCTTGCCCCGGAGGTCAAAGATCTCACACGCACCGAAATGACAGAGCTGATGGAACACATCTTTTCTCTGTCCGAAGTCCAGCGAGCCGTCCGTCACATGGCGATTACCCACATCAGCCAAGCAAACAGAGAAAAGGAGTTGAAAGCCGATGGCACTATTTCATCTAAGCGTCACGCAGACTAAGCGAAGCGCAGGACAGTCCGCTATTGCTTCTGCCGCCTACCGTGCCGGGGAGCGATTGTATAGCGAGTATTACGGCGAATACAGCGACTACACCCGCAAGGGCGGCGTGATATGCTCCGACATTCTCCTGCCGTCCCATGCACCGCCCGAATACGCAGACCGCCAGACCCTATGGAACGCCGTGGAAAAAGCCGAGCGTGGAAAGAACGCCCAGCTTGCATACAGCTTTGACATTGCCTTGCAGAATGAATTTTCCCTTGAGGAAAACATCGCTCTTGCAAGGCAATTTTTGTTGGAGAACTTTGTGAGCCGTGGCATGGTGGTTGACTTCGCCGTACACCAGCCAGACCGGGAGGACGGCGGCATACCAAACCCGCATTTTCATGTGCTTTGCCCCATCCGCCCCATCGAGCAGAACGGCAAATGGGGACTAAAGCAACGCCGGGTGTATGAGCTGGACGAGGACGGCAACCGTATCCGGGACGCAGACGGAAAGTTTGTGTTCAACGCCGTTCCCACTACCGACTGGGGCAGTCCCGAAACGCTGGAATACTGGCGGCAGACATGGGCGGAGCTATGCAATGCCAAGTTTGCGGAAAAAGGGCTTGATGTTCGTATCGACCACCGCAGCTATGAACGGCAAGGCGTGGATTTACTTCCCACTATCCATGAGGGTGCAACCGTCCGGGCAATGGAGAAGAAAGGCATACGCACCGAGAAAGGCGAGTTCAATCGCTGGATCAGAGCGACCAATGCCGTTATCCGGGACATTAAGAAGAAAATCGCTCTCCTGTTTGATTGGATTGCCGAAGCAAAAGCGGAGCTTGCCAAGCCGCAGGCACCCGACCTTGTTTCTCTGCTGAACGCCTATTACACCCAGCGCAGAGCCGGGGCGTATTCGCAGAAAGGCAAGGTCAGCAATCTAAAGGAGATGAACGAGACTTTCAATTATCTCCGGGCAAACGGCATTTACTCCCTTGAGAGATTTGGAACACCGTGTCAGCGAACACAGTGCTGCCACAGAGAGCTTGAAGAAAACGCTGGACGAACAGACCGCCCGAATGAAAGCAATTAAGCAGCTCTATGACAGCTCCGCTGCTTTCCAGAGCTTGAAGCCTGTCTATGACGGCTTGCAGAAAATCAAGTTTGAGAAGCCCAGAGCCAAGTACAAGGCAGAGCATGAAGCGGAACTGAAACAGTTCTACGCCGCCAGACGCAAGCTGACCGGAGAGTTCCCGGATGGCAAGGTGGATATGAAAAAGCTGACCGAAGAGTATGACGAGCTGGAACAGGCGCACAACACCACCTATGGCGAGTTTAAGACCGTCAGAGACGATTTACACCGCCTTTGGAAGGTCAAGTCATGTGTAGATACTGCCGCCCGTTTTAACGAACGCACAGAGGAACAAATGCACCAAAATCGACCCCAAACACGACCCCAAACACGACAGAAAAAAGGAGGATATATCCCGATGAAAAAATACGACTGGAAGAACGAATACAATCCCATCCGCAGAACGGCAAAACGCCTTTTGAGCGGAGAACCTTTGAGCGATGGCAGACCGCTTTCCGACCTAAAGCTGGACGAACACAGCCGGAAATGCCTTGAATTTGAAGCTACACTCACAGACCAGCAGATTGAACTGTTGCAGGATTTAGGGTATCTGCCCGTTGTCACAAGGCAGTACGGCAAAAAATGTGCGAACTGCCCCTACACGCTGGACGAGCGTGAGCATGGCGTTTGCAGACGCTGTTCGGTTTTCAAGAAGAAGGAGGACACCCATGCAGTACACACAGGCAGATTGACCGGGCAAACGCCGTCAGTCTGGAAGATTTTCTCCGCACACAGGGAGAGACGCTGATCAAAAGCGGACGAGAATACCGCTGGAAAGAACATGACAGCCTGACCGTCCGAGGAAACAAATGGTTTCGCCACAGCCAGAGCAAGGGCGGCTACCCAGTCAATTTTGTCATGGAGTTTTACGGCAAGTCCTTTCCTGAAGCTGTCCAGATGTTAACCGGAGAAAACGGTGTGGGACAGACCGAAGCCACTGCACCGCACCGCCCACAGAGTTTCACTTGCCCATGCACAACAGAACAGCCGACAGAGCAATCCAATATCTCACAGAAAGCCGAGGTCTCAACAAAACGCTTGTTGAGGCTTTTCTTCTTTCCGGGGACATTTATGAGGACGCAAAGCGGCACAATGTTGTGTTTGTCGGCAGAGACCGAAGCGGTACGCCGAGATACGCCCATGTGCGAGGAACGGCAGACCCATTCAGACAGGACATTGCCGGGTCTGACAAATCCTATCCGTTCCACTATGAGGGAAACGGCAACCAGCTCTTTGTCTTTGAAGCACCGATTGACCTGTTATCCTTTATCTGCCTTTATCCGCAGGACTGGCAGACAAGGAGCTACCTTGCCCTGGGCGGCGTTTCGGGAAAAGCACTTGACCGTTTTCTTTCTGAACGCAAGGACACCCAAAAAGTGTTCCTCTGCCTTGACAGCGACACCGCAGGAAGCGAAGCCTGTACCCGACTGGCACAGTCCATTCCCGGCGAGATCGCCGTCATTCGCCTTGTCCCGGCAAGGAAAGACTGGAACGATGTTCTCCGTCAGCAAGGGGACATTCCCAGCCGCAAATTCATAGCCGAGACAATCACGCTGCGAGAGCTGCCCACTGCCCAGCCTGTCCCAATGCTCCGTATGGCTGATGTGGAGCTGACGAGCGTGGACTGGCTGTGGTTTCCCTACATCCCCTTTGGGAAGCTGACCATCGTACAGGGCAACCCCCCGGCGGGCAAGACCTACTTTGCCATGCGTCTTGCGGCGGCTTGCACCAACCGAAAGCCTTTACCCGGTATGGAAGTCCTTGAACCGTTCAATATCATTTACCAGACCGCCGAGGACGGTCTGGGCGATACAGTCAAGCCCAGACTGATGGAAGCGGAAGCAGACCTTGAAAAAGTGCTTGTCATTGATGACAGGGATACGCCGCTGACTCTTTCCGATGAAAGAATTGAAAAGGCAATCCGGGAAAACCATGCAAGGCTGGTTATCATTGACCCCGTACAGGCATTTCTTGGGGCTGATGTGGATATGAACCGAGCCAATGAAGTTCGACCCATCTTCCGCAGTCTGGGAGAGATTGCACAGGACACAGGCTGTGCGATTGTGTTGATAGGACACCTGAACAAAGCAGCCGGAACGCAAAGCACTTACCGGGGTTTAGGCTCCATCGACATTACGGCGGCAGTCCGCAGCCTGCTGTTTATTGGCAAGCTGAAGGACAGTCCGACAACGAGGGTGCTTATCCATGAGAAAAAGCTCCCTTGCGCCGCCCGGACAGTCCCTTGCCTTTTCTCTGGGAGATGAGAAAGGTTTTGAGTGGATAGGGGCTTATGACATTACCGCTGACGAGCTTCTTGCCGGGACAGACACCGCCAAGACCGAAAGCAAGACCGCACAGGCGCAAATGCTCATTCTGGAACTGCTTGCGGACGGAAAGCGTATGCCGAGCGCAGAGCTGGAAAAAGGCAGTCAATGAGCGTGGGATTTCCTCACGCACCATGAGAACGGCAAAGAGCCGTATCGGGGACAAGCTTGTGACCGAGAAAGACGGCACAGCATGGGTCTGCTATCTCCGAGACTGACAACAGGAACACGGCAAGCGTGGCAAAGACGGCAAGGTTTTTATAGATACCTTAATATTGCCGCCTTGCCTTGTTCCCTCATACCGACACCGCCCGATGATGAACAGTCACCGGGCATTTTTCATTTACAGGAGGATTTTGAATGAACAATACCGCAACCAACACCGCTACTTGCCCGACTGTCAGAAAGCAGATTGGCAAAACAACCTATATCGTCCGTGTGCATTTCAGCCAGACCGCAAAAGAGACGATGGAGGACAAAATCAAGCGTCTGCTCCGTGAGGAAGTCCGCAAAATGTAACTTCTTTTTGATTTGATGAAAAAGTCCTTGACTTTTCGTCTCTGGAAAAACAGCCAAGTCGATTTTGATTTCCTGCGGCGCTCGTCTGGCTCCTTTTGATATTCAGGAGGTCAGAGATGTGACTGCCTATGACGAGTTGCAGTTGGATACTCTCGGAGATAAGAAAACGGCGCTCTTTCTGATTATGTCAGATACGGATGCGACGTTTAATTTTTTGATCTCCATGATTTACACACAGCTGTTCAACTTGTTGTGCGAGAAAGCAGATGATGTGTACGGCGGCAGACTGCCGGTTCATGTGCGCTGCTTGATTGATGAGATGGCAAACATCGGTCAGATTCCCAATCTGGAAAAACTGGTAGCGACAATCCGAAGCCGTGAAATATCGGCTTGCCTTGTTCTCCAGGCACAATCACAGCTGAAAGCCATTTATAAAGACAATGCCGATACCATCATCGGCAACATGGATTCCCCCATTTTCCTGGGTGGTTCTGAGCCGACCACGTTGAAAGAACTGAATCAGGCATTGGGAAAGGAAACCATCGACACCTACAACACCTCAAATACCAAAGGTAACAGCCCATCCTACGGTATGAATTATCAGAAGCTGGGCAAAGACCTTGCGAGCGTAGATGAGCTTGCGGTTCTGGATGGCAGCAAGTGTATTTTGCAGTTGCGTGGTGTCAGACCGTTTCTTTCTGACAAGTACGATCTGACGCAGCACCCCAATTATAAGTACACATCAGACTTTGATAAGAGAAATGAGTTCAACATTGAACAGTTTCTGAGTCGAAGGTTGAAGCTCAAGGCAGGTGATGAGTTTGTGGTAGTCGATGCGGATTAAGGAGGTTTCTGTTTGGAAAATCTGAAAACGGTATCTGCCCTGGTTAAGAACATCTTGGAACACGACCACAAGGCAAGAAATACCGACAATCATTTGTACCTGATGGTACTGGAACACTATTCCGGTCTGCGTGGCATCGACATTCATGCCATGACGGTTCCTGTGTTTTTGAAGGAACTGGATAGACGCAGCTTTCCGGGGTTTGAAACTGTCCGCAGAAGCAGACAGAAAGTGCAGGCAACCTACCCTGACCTTGCTCCCAGTGAAGCCGTAGGCAAGCGCAGAGCAAAAAATGAGGTTGTATATCGAGAATTTGCAGAAAGCGAGGTGTAAAAAAAATGACTTGGTGGATCACGGATACCTCTATTGGGCAGCGATTGAAGTTCGTTAGACGATTTCGCCGCCTTACCCAGAAAGAGCTTGGACTCCTGATGGGGTATTCCGAGAAAACAGCGGATGTCCGTATTGCTCAGTATGAGAAAAACGCTCGAACCCCTAATGCAGAAACCACAGCGAAACTCGCAGAGGTTCTGAAGGTTTCACCTGTCGTTTTTTCACCGACAATCTGTGCTTCTCGTGAAGATTTGTTGCAGTCAATGTATTGGCTGTTTCTTATGAAAGGTGGTGGTGATATATATGATTGTGAAACTGAATATGCAAGAAGCAGAATGGAACAGAAACTTGGCGTGATAACCGTCGAGGAGTTCCTTGAAAAGATTCTCGTAAACTAAGCCTTCCGTCCGGTTTTGATGCCGGTAGTACGGAGGGCTTTTTCTATTCTCAAAACAATTTCAAATTTTAGGAGGGAAATATTATGGCATTTTTCAATAGCGCAGTAACCGTTCTTCAGACTCTCGTTATCGCTCTGGGCGCAGGTCTTGGCATCTGGGGTGCATCAATCTGCTTGAGGGCTACGGCAACGATAACCCCGGCGCAAAGTCCCAGGGCATGAAGCAGCTCATGGTAATTCAGATGATTATTGACCACAACAATCTGGCAAATTTTGAAACCTGGATCTTCTTCAAATGGGTGTTCAAGACTTTTGTTGCGGTCATGTTAATCACAAACACATTCAATATCACGATGGCTGTGTTTGATGTGACACAGCACGTTATAAACGCAAGCGCCGGTATCATATCCGGAAATACTGCCATAGATGCTTCGGCATTGGAAACAATGGAAGAAACGCTGATGGCAATGGATTTGGGTCCTTTGCTCGGCTTGTTCCTGCAATCCTTTATCGTGCAGGTCACGATGTCCGCTTTGGCAATCATCATCTTTGTGATCGTCTACGGTCGAATGATTGAAATTTATCTGATGGTCAGCCTTGCCCCGATTCCGCTTTCCACTTTTGGAAACAGAGAACAGAGCAATATCGGACAGAATTATCTGCGTTCGCTGTTTGCAATCGGATTCCAGGGATTCCTGATTATGATCTGCGTGGGCATTTATGCGGTGCTGATTCAGTCTATCGCATTCAGTGATGACATCATCGGTTCTATCTGGGGTGTTATGGGCTACACCGTCCTTTTGTGCTTCACCCTGTTTAAGACTGGTTCGCTTGCGAAGGGTGTATTCAGCGCTCACTAAGGGAAGGAGGAAATTGTTTGGCAGCGTATATTCCCGTACCTCGTGACCTGACGAGGGTAAAAACAAAAGTGTTCTTCAATCTGACGAAACGGCAGTTACTTTGCTTTGGTGCGGCGGCGCTCATCGGAGTGCCGATTTTCTTTCTGGTCAAAGCAACCGGAAATGTGAGCCTTGCAGCACTGTCCATGATGATCGTCATGTTACCGTTGTTCTTTCTGGCAATGTATGAAAAGGATAGTCAGCCGTTGGAAGTGGTTGTAGAACACTTCATTCAGACCAAATTCGTTCGTCCCAAGGTTCGCCCTTATCAGACGGACAACTATTATGACGCTTTGATGCGTCAGTACAAACTGGAAAAGGAGGTTGAACGAATTGTTTTTCAAAAAGAAGCCACAGGCAAGAAACATCAAAATGCCTGCAAATCTGAATCGGAAGCAGCAGCGAGAAATTAAAGCTGTTGTGGAACGGGCAAAGAAGGACAACGGTATTCCGCAGACTGCACAGCAGTCCATTCCCTTTCAGAGAATGTTCCCGGATGGCATCTGCCGTGTCACTGACAGTTATTACACCAAGACCATTCAGTTTCAGGACATCAACTATCAGCTGGCACAGCAGGAAGATAAGACTGCCATCTTCGATGAGTGGTGCAGTTTCCTGAATTTCTTTGACAGCTCCATTCACTTTGAGCTTTCCTTTATGAACCTGAGTACCGATGCTGAAAGCTTTGAAAAGAGTATCCGTATCCCGTTCAAGAAGGACAGCTTCAATCCCGTCCGTGCCGAGTATAGCCAGATGCTGAAAAAGCAGTTGGCGCAGGGCAACAACGGCTTGACCAAAACCAAGTACCTGACATTCGGCATTGAAGCCGAATCCATGCGGCAGGCAAAGCCGAGACTCAACCATATCGAAAACGATCTGCTCAATAACTTTCGGCGTTTGGGTGTCATTGCCACTACCATGAACGGCAAAGAGCGGCTGCATCTGATGCACTCTATGTTCCACATGGGTGATAATGATAAGTTCTTCTTCGATTGGAAGTATCTTGTGGAATCCGGGCTGTCCGTAAAGGACTTCATTGCTCCGACGGCGTTTGCCTTTAAGACCAACCGCACCTTCCAGATGGGCAGTATCTTCGGTTCGATGTCTTATCTGGCAATTACGGCATCAGACCTGTCTGATCGTATGCTGGCGGATTTTCTGGATATGGAATCCACGCAGATCGTGACCATGCACATCCAGTCGGTTGACCAGACTGCGGCGATTAAGACCATCAAGAGAATCATCACCGAGCTTGACCGTTCCAAAATCGAGGAACAGAAAAAGGCTGTGCGTTCTGGCTATGACATGGACATTATCCCATCTGACCTTGCTACCTATGGTAAAGATGCGAAGTCACTTCTGAAAGAATTGCAGAGCCAGAATGAGCGAATGTTCATGGTGACATTTCTGGTGCTGAACACCGGGCGCACCGAGCAGGAACTGGAGAACAATGTGTTCCAGGCACAGAGCATCGCCCAGAAGCATAACTGCAATCTGCGTCGTTTGGATTTTCAGCAGGAATCCGGACTGATGAGCAGCCTGCCTTTGGCACAAAACCTGATTGAGATTCGTCGTGGCCTGACTACCAGTTCCACGGCTATTTTTGTGCCTTTCACCACGCAGGAGCTGTTCCAGAATGGCGGAGAAACGCTCTATTATGGGCTGAATGCCCTGTCGAACAACCTTATCATGGTGGACAGAAAGAAGCTCAAGAACCCCAACGGACTGATTCTGGGTACTCCCGGTTCCGGTAAATCCTTTTCCGCAAAGCGTGAAATCACCAATGCGTTCCTGGTTACGGATGACGATATTATCATCTGCGACCCCGAAGCGGAATATGCGGCTCTGGTTCACAAGTTCAATGGTCAGGTGGTAAAAATCAGCTCCTCCAGTACCAACTATATCAACCCTATGGACATCAACCTGAACTACTCTGAGGATGACAACCCGGTAGCACTGAAAGCTGATTTTATCCTGTCCCTCTGTGAGTTGATTATGGGCAGTAAGGATGGCTTGCAGCCTATCGAAAAGACGGTTATCGACCGTTGTGTGCATCAGATTTACCAGAGATATTTCGACAATCCTGCCCCTGAGAATATGCCGATCCTTGAGGATTTGTATGATGCCCTTCTGAAGCAGGACGAAAAGGAAGCCCACCATGTAGCGACCGCCTTGGAAATCTATGTTAAGGGTTCTCTGAAACTGTTTAACAACAGAACCACGGTATGCTGATCGTTCAGGATCAGGTCTGGGGGCGTGTAACTGCCAACCGTTCTGCCGGTAAATCGACCAGATATTATATTGACGAGTTCCATCTGCTTCTGAAGGAAGAACAGACGGCAACCTATTCCGTAGAAATCTGGAAGCGATTCCGTAAATGGGGCGGCTTGCCGACCGGTATTACTCAGAATGTCAAAGACCTGCTTCGTTCCCCGGAGATTGCCAACATCCTCGAAAACTCTGATTTCATCTATATGCTGAATCAGGCAAGTCACAAGCTGAAAGCCTACGACAAGGCGGAAAAGCTGGTTGAGAAGTCAGATAAAGCAAATGTAAATGCCCTGTATGAGAAGTTCAAAAAGGACAACCCCGATGCCGGTTCCAATCCCTTTTCCCGTTGGCAACAGAAAAGGGCAATCAAGAAAGAATATGCTGCCGCCAAAGCCGGTAAGAATACCGCTTCGACAACGGCTTCTGCATCTAAGGGTGCAGGCAAGGCAACGGGCAAAGCAGCTCAGGGAGCCAAGAACATCACAGAAAGAGTAACGGAGTTCTGCACCACACACTCTAAAACGATTCTGTTTGTTTTGATTGCCGGACTGCTTTTTATGATACTCTCAGGGATGTTCTCGTCTTGTTCGGCTATGTTCCAAGGCGGCACACAGATCATTCTGGGAACTTCTTTTACTGCAAAAGAGGAAGATATTATTGGTGCGGACAATGATTACAAGGCTTTGGAAGCTGCGCTCCGCAATAAAATCAATAATATCGAGCGTACTCATAGCGGATATGACGAGTACCGGTATGACCTTGATGAAATCAACCACAATCCTTATGAGCTGGCGGCGTATATCATCATTGACCGTGATGATAAGGGCGAGGAAACCGTGCATTTTCTGAATCAGGTGGATGAAGCCGACCTGCTCAAGCTGATGGACGAGGAAGAAGTTGCAGAGTTCACCAAGCCGGTTGAGGAAACAAAGCCGGAAGTAGTTGAAACAGTTCCTGAAATTACAGAACCGACACCGGAGAAACGTTGTTTGTATCGAGCTTCTTCGCCGTGGATATGATGTCTATGTCGGCAAGCTCTATCAAAAAGGAGATCGACTTTGTCGCTCAGAGAGGCAGCGAGAAGATTTATATTCAGGTCAGCGACAACATTGCCTGGCAGGAAACATTTGAGAGAGAATACTCTCCTCTGCTTCAGATTCGAGACGCTTATCCGAAAATGATTATTGCCAGAACCAAACATCCCCAATATAGCTATGAAGGAATCGAAATTCACGATATAGCCGATTGGTTGCTACAAGAATAAGCAAGGTGACAATGTTCTATGAGGATGTCATGGAGCAGGCTTTTGAAGTCGGCAGACAGGCGGTGGTGGTCAATGACCCTATCGCTGAGCTTGCTTTTAAGCTCGACCGTTTTGCAGAGAACTTCGACCCCTATGAATATATGGATCAGGTCGATGATGTGCAGGCGCATATCCAAGAAATCAAGGCAGATCTTGCCGCTGGTAATACGGCTCCGTATCGTGAGTTCCTGAATACAGCCATTGAAGAAGCCCGTGAGGAAACTGCGGTTGAGGTTGCCAAAGTGCTGAAAAGTCAGCTGGATAAGCGATAAGGAGGACACGGATATGAAAAACGAAAAATGGGATGATGTTCACGGAAATACCACCCCGGATGACAGAATGG